>JAEEGH010004311.1_pt1 | contig 36602 bp, 28 predicted proteins | sample 9134181 | NCBI WGS metagenome assembly JAEEGH01 (sample SAMN16246544, study PRJNA631951) | gut metagenome | biome: gut microbiome; feature: rumen; material: DP-attached | host: Bos | place: Iran: Karaj | collected 2018-10
GCCATAGCGGCGGGGCACCACCTCTTCCCATCCCGAACAGAGAAGTTAAGCCCGCTTGCGCCGATGGTACTGCGCCACAATGCGGGAGAGCAGGTAGCCGCCCTACTTTTATGAATCCTTCATAACATGTGTTGTGAAGGATTTTTTTGTGTATCTGCGTTGATGAGTGAAAATTTAATTAAAGACCCTTTTCTATTTTTTTATAAAAATCAGTCGGATAAGCAGTCTCGTATTTTTTTATGATATTGATATTTAGATTTTCTAAGTCAGAAAAGTGAATTTTAGAGTTGTCGGTTCCTGGGTGATACCAAGGCATTTTAGAAAATTTGGTTTTAAGATCTGGTGATAAAAAAAGGTAACCTCTTCTGGCGAATATTTCGTTTCGCATTATTCTAAGTTGTGCTTTGTCGTTGAAATATGACAACATTCCAACGTTCACAATGTCGGTGCTCGTGTATTGCCAACGTCCAGTGTGTGGTGGCTCGTTAGTGGTTCTCTTTCTGAGTTTTTTATAAAGTGTTGTTTTGGTAAATACATCGCCGAAAACCATTCCGTTGACCTTTCGTGCATTGTAGATGTTAACTCCGGTGTCTGAAAAAATAAATTTGTAGAATTTGCCTTTATATTTTACGTTGTTGGCGTAGCCATATTCGTCGCACATAACCTCAAAAGGCGTTCCGTTGACAGAAGCTCCGTCAAATGTGTATTCTTTGCCCGCAGCATCGGTATAAACACCGTCTAATAATTTAAGAAAGTTGTTTTTTAGTAAATCATCTATAGAGCCGTCGAATTTGTAAAAAACTTCTGTCATTTCATCTTTGTCGTCGTAGGCAATGAGAAGGTCTAATTGGTTTTCATAGCCGTCGTCTATGGTGCGGTATTCAACGTATTTGCCAAAGGTGTAAGAGCCGCCTTGTTCGGTTGAATATGTTGTACGTCCGCGTTTGATGAGTGTGAAATCGTATCCCACATCGCCAAGCATAGCAGAGCCGAAAAACTCTATTCGGTCGCCTTTTTGAGTGGCTTCAAATAAGCATTGTCCATTGGTCCAGAATGTTTCAGAAAATATTTGTGCGGAAACAGCTATGCTTTGTATTGTTATGACGGTGGCCAAGAGGAATTTTTTCATAAAGAGTTTGATATTGATCATTGTTTACGTATTAGTAAGTCAGAGTTTATTCCCATTCTATCTTAGCAGAAAGTCCATTTTTAAACACTTTTAGCAGTGAGTCGACCTCTTGTTCTTCCTGAGGTTTTTTGAGCTTTTCGTACGAAGTTTTGAGGCTGTGGAGAAGACGTTGGATTATTACCGAATTGCTGCACTGGTTAAAAAATTGACTTTGAGGCGATATGTTTTGCTGTTTTAGGAAAAAAATGATTTCGTCTTCGTTGAGCACAGCGCCTTGGTTGAATGGGTTTATGTAAAACATAGAACGGTTGTCGTTGGGCGATACGTATGCCACAATAAAGTTTTTGGGAAGGTTGACGCCGTAAATAGGTATTTGGCAATATTGCGCCAAGAGCATATAAACTATGGCGATAGAGATGGGATTGCCGATGCGTTTTTCAAGTGTGTAAGCTATAAACGAGTTTTCGGGACGGAAAAAATCCATCGTCTGACACGATACAAATTTGAGTTTTTTGTAAAATATGTGGTTGATGAACTTTATTTGCTCCAACGGTGAAAAATTGTTGTACTTCAGTATCTTGGCATTGCTTGCAATGGTAGCAAACACATTTTGCAGCGCATTGTACTGAATGTCGGGATAGCCGTATTTTGAAACCAACCAAGCACCTCGAAAGAGATTTTCGTCGTGGTCTTTCCAATTGGTAAGTCCTTGATGTATATCGTTTTGCTGAATTTGATGCACAATACTTTTAATGCGGGTCTGCAATAGTTTTAGGGGACTATTAACAGCCGCTGCCTTCAGACGGGTTATTACACTCGTCCCCTCCGATATCAGTTTGTTTTCCAATATTTTGAAAACAGTGTTATCGGGGTCGTCCAAAAGCCGTATTATTGCATCTAATTCGTTGTCGGTCATAGTGTTATGTGGTAAGAATGTCTACAATTTCGGCGACGAGGTTTTTCATAATTACGCGGTAATCTGTGCCGAAATCTTTGCAACGGCGGTTGGCAATTACTTGACAAATGGTGGCTGTGTTGTGTCCGAGCAAACGTCCGAGACCGTTGATTGCACTCGATTCCATTTCGTAATTATTGATTTTCAAACCTTTATATGTAAATTGTTCTAATTTTTCGTTAATACCTTGGTCAACGATTTTTAGGCGGAGTTCTCTGCCTTGCGGACCGTAGAATCCGGGTGCTGAGAGAGTTATGCCTTTGCGGTATTTTTCAAGTTTTTTTAGTAGCACGGGTGACGATTCCACAAAATAAGGCGATGCCAAAAGACAGTTGCGCTGAGTAAATTCGTTGAATTGGCGTTCGAGTTCAAGGTCGCAAACCTCGTTGCGGCGAGCGTAAAAGTTGAGTAATCCGTCCAAACCTCCCGCAATGGCTGTAACGATGGGAGTGCCTACGGGAATATCGGGCTGCAACGAACCGCAAGTGCCTATTCTTACGAGGTTTAACGTTTTGTGCTCCTCTTTTGGAATGCGTGTTTTGAGGTCGATGTTAACTGCTGCGTCGAGTTCGGTGAGCACGATGTCGATATTGTCGGTGCCTATGCCAGTGGAAACCACCGAGATACGTTTCCCGTTTTTGGTTCCGGTGATTGTTTTAAACTCGCGGTTTTGCACCTTAAAATCAATAGTGTCGAAATTTTGAGCCACCACGTCGGTGCGGTCTTGGTCGCCTACGAGAATTATGTTGTCGGCAATGTTTTCGGGCAAAAGGTGAAGGTGAAACACCGTTCCGTCGCCGTTGAGAATAAGTTCAGAGTCTTCTATCGGTTTCATATTTTAGATATTAAGTTTCGGATTTGAATTTTTCCAAAAATAGGATTAATATTTCAAACCACAAAATTTTTTTGATGTGTTTTAGAAAAAATGCCGCAATTTTCTTGCCGAAAAATACGTTTGTGGCATTTTTGTTTTACCATTTTATGCTTATATTTGCCAAAAATTCTATCACCTAATATATATATATTATAAAATGAAAAAATTTATTTACAGTTTGTTTTTGTCGGCGGTTGCGCTATCCGCCTCGGCTGTTGAAAAACAAGTAAAAAGTCCTGACGGTCAGATTGTTGTTACCGTTTCGGACAATGGCGGAAATCCTGCTTACAAGGTAACGCTCGGCGGGGTTGACTTTATTGAGAGTTCGCCCCTCGGTCTTGTGCTCGATTATGGCGATTTTACCAAAAATATGTCGATTGCTGATAGTAAGGAAGTTAAGAAACAAGAGACCTATTTCCTTGGCAATTCAAAACAAAGCAAAATCGATGTGGATGCCAATGGCACGGTTTATACTTTTGCGCAAGACGGCAAGAAGATTTACGACGTGGAGTTTTTTGTGTCGAACCGCGATGTAGTTTTCCGTTATACTGTTCACGCTCAGCGTCCTACATTCTGTTGCGTGGTTAAAAAAGAGGCTACTGGATTTAAGTTTGCCAACGGTACTACCACTTTCCTCTGTCCTCAGTCGGGACCAATGGGCGGATTTGCACGCACTTCGCCAAGTTACGAAACACATTACAATGTTGACGATGCCACTGGCAAAAACGGCTGGGGCGAGGGTTACACATTTCCCTGCCTGTTCAAAAACGGCGACAAGGGTTGGATTCTTGTTTCGGAAACTGGCGTAAATGGTCGCTACTGCGGCGCAAGGCTGATGGGCGGCAACGGCACACTTTATAATATAGGCTTTCCGCAAGAGGGCGAAATGAACGGACTTGCTTCGGTAACGCCCGGACTTTCGTTGCCTTCGTCAACACCTTGGCGCACAATTACTTTGGGTAAAACTCTCGCCAATATTGTGGAAACCACAGTGGCTTTCGACTATGTGGAGCAACTTTACGAACCGTCGAAAAAATACCAATACGGACGCGGCTCGTGGAGTTGGATTATCGGTATGGACGGCAACACCACATACGATATTCAGAAAAAATATATCGACTTTTCGGCAGAGATGAAATTTGAGTCGGTTCTCGTTGACGCTCTGTGGGATACGCAGATTGGTCGCGACAAAATCAAGGAACTCGCCGACTATGGAAAATCCAAAAATGTTGCCCTCTATCTTTGGTATAACTCAAACGGCTATTGGAACGACGCTCCGCAAGGTCCTCGCAACATTATGGACAATATCATCACCCGCCGTCGCGAAATGAAATGGATGCAAAGCATTGGTATTCGCGGTATTAAGGTAGACTTTTTTGGCGGCGACAAGCAGCAGATGCTTCAACTTTACGAAGATATTCTTGCCGATGCCAACGATTATGGTTTGCTCGTGATTTTCCACGGCTGCACATTGCCGAGAGGATGGGAGAGAATGTATCCCAATTTTGCTGCGTGCGAGGCAGTTAGAGCAAGTGAGAACCTTGCCTTTGGTCAAAACGAGTGCGACAACGAGGCTTTCTGCGCCACCATTCATCCATTTGTACGTAACACCGTGGGCAGTATGGATTGGGGAGGAAGCACTCTCAACAAGCATTACGGCTACGACAATATCCACGGCAACACCCGCAAAACTTCCGACGTGTTTGCCCTTGCTGTTTCGGTGTTGTTTCAAAGTCCGGTGCAGCACTTTGCAATGGCTCCCAACAACCTTACAGATGCACCCCAATGGGCTGTTGACTTTATGAAGGCAGTTCCCACCACTTGGGACGAGGTGAAATTTATCGACGGTTATCCAGGAAAATATGCTGTAATTGCCCGTCGCACAGGCAATAAGTGGTTTATTGCCGCCATCAACGCTCAGAAAGAAACCTTGAAACTCAACCTCACCCTACCGATGCTCACCGCCGGCGAAACTGTGAAACTTTACAGCGACGATGCCGCATTAAACGGCTCTGTAAAAGATATTAAAGTATCTAAAAAACAACAGGTTATGATTACTGTTCCGTGCAATGGCGGAGCGGTGATTGTGCAGTAGGAGGAATTAAATATTATTGAGTAACAGGTGGTTTAATCTTTTTGAGCCACCTGTTTTTTTTAAAATTGAACGATGTTTTTTTGTGCTATTTTAACCAAAAAGGATCTTGCCAACAATCTTTCAATGGTTTGAGGCATTCCGCCTTTTATTTTTGTATTGTTGATAGTGGTGAAGATACCAGCGTGCGATTTTCGTTTTCCTGCATTTCGTGGCAAAACATCAAACTCTATCTTCTTGTGGTATGGTATGTGGCAATTTCTTATTTCTCCCACATTTAATAGAGCATAGCCGTACAAAATGTTACCTTCTTTTTTAATGCCTTCAAAATCAGTATTAAAACTGTCTATTGCGGGACGCAAGACTGAAATATAATTTTCGTTACTATCTTTGTCGAGAGTAAAAGCTTTTTGAGATAGAATGCCGTCGCAAATGAATAGTGGAGAAAATAACAATCTTGCAACATTCTCAATATCATCTACATAACTCAAACTACTATTTTCAGATTGCATCATTATTTATAGATTTGAGAATATTTAAAAAAGAAGAAACCGAAAATCTCATATTCTCACCTGAAACAACATTGTTTTCTTTAATGTAAACGTATGAAAATAAAGAATTTCCTAAACTTATGCTTGCATCCTTATTTTGCGATTGTAGTAGTAGAGTGCCGTTGTCATCTGGGAAAAGAACCCATCCCGAAAAATCGGAATCAGATCCCTTTTTCAAAACTCCATTCATATTAGCAATAGTTTTGCTTTCGATGGGCAACGCCTCGGCTCCGTCCCAACCTTTATATAATCTTGAAAGAATGTTTGTTCTATTCCATAAACGCAATTTGTTGCCAGTTAACGTATTGTCGTTTGAAGAGTTGTCTGAAAGTTGTTTGGCGTAGTTTAGCAGCAACTGCAACGAAAAACTATCGTTGTGTATCTTCCTGACCTGAGTTTTTAATTGTTTGTTTAATTCTAACGTCGTCATTTTTTTTAATTTTTGCCTCAAATTTAATAAACATTTTTTATTTCTCCAAAATTAATCTTTTTTAATACTCATCTTTGTTGGTGTAATGCAATTTTTAATACATTTGACAAAAATTTTTACCATTATGGCAAAGAAATTTGTAGTAATTTGTATTGTATTGATTGTTACGGCGTTGCAGGGATTTGCTCAAAAATCCGACGCCCTTAATTGGAAATTTTCGGCGCAAGACAAGGAAGGCAAGTCTGTGTTGGTGTTTGAAACCACTATTAAGCCGGGTTTTCACCTCTATTCGCCCTACAATCCCGAAGGTGCGTCAAAACCGTTGGAAATCAAATTGTCTGATCCTCAGAACTATGCTTCGGTGTCTAAAATCAACGAAGCCACAAAACCTGTGGAAAAATACGAGGAGATTTTCGATGTTACCGAAAAGTTTTTTGAGGGCAATGCCAAGTTTACTATCGAGGTAACGCCCAAATCGGTTGTAAAACAGGTGGTTTCGGGACATATTTCGGGTCAGGTTTGCAACGAGGAGTATATGTGCTCGATGTTCGACGAGGATTTTACGATTGAAATCAATCCGCAACTTCCCGAGGCTGAAAAAAAAAAGCCGATTCTGAACGACTCTCCCTCCCAAAATACTGAGAAGGAAAATATAGTAAAGCCCGAAATAGTTGATTCTGATACTGTTAGTGTTGATACCGCCAAGGTAGAAAATGCGCAGTTGTCGGATACGCTTGCTGTCGCCGTTGCCCAAGGTTCTGATCCACTGCCGAGTGATGACAGCGGATTGTGGAGCATTTTTATTATAGCGTTTCTTGCGGGTTTGGCGGCGATTTTTACGCCCTGCGTTTTCCCGATGATTCCTATGACTGTCAGTTACTTCCTAAAAAAAGAAAATAAATTCGACGCTATAATTTACGGCGTGAGCATTATCGCCCTTTACACCGTGCCCGTGGCTTTGCTGATAATAATTTCAAACGTGGCGGGCGGCGGCGAGTTCACTGCTGGAATTTTCAACGCACTAAGCACGCATTGGCTGCCTAACATTCTGTTTTTCATAGTGTTTATGATATTTGCGCTGTCGTTTTTTGGTATGTTTGAGATAACGATGCCTTCGGGCATTATCAACCGTGCCGAAAACCGTGGCAACAAGGGAGGTCTTTTTGGAGCGTTTTTCCTTGCGTTTGTGCTTGTGCTTGTAAGTTTCTCGTGCACAGGACCTATCGTGGGTTCGGTGCTTGTGGAGAGTGCAAGCGGTGGCAACGCCGTTAAGCCTATTGTGGCAATGTTTGGATTTTCGCTTGCCTTTGCAATGCCGTTTACGCTGTTTGCGTTTTTCCCGGGATGGATGAAAAATCTCCCAAAATCGGGCGGATGGCTGAATACTGTAAAGGTAGTGCTTGGTTTTGTGGAGTTTGCGCTTGGTTTTAAGTTCCTTTCTGTTGCCGACCAAACCTATCATTGGCATATTCTCGACCGTGAGGTTTATCTTGCTATTTGGATTGCAACTTCCATATTGTTGGGACTTTATCTTTTAGGAAAGATAAAACTCCCCAACGATTCTGATATACCTTTTGTAAAAGTGCCGAGATTGATTTTGGCTTTAATTGCTTTTGCCTTTGCAATTTATATGTTGCCCGGAATGTGGGGCGCACCGCTCAAAGCACTGTCGGGATATATTCCGCCGCTCACCACCCAGGATTTTGTGATGGGTAATGGCACTGAATCTCAGGTAAATACATCAAATACACTTTGCGAAACTCCGCTTTATGGCGAACATCTTAAACTCCCGCACGGAATCGATGCCTATTTTGAATATAATCAGGCAGTTGAGTGTGCCAAAAAGCAAAACAAGCCTCTGTTGATTGTGTTTACGGGTCACGGATGTGTCAACTGCCGCAAAATGGAAGAGTACGTTTGGTCTGATAATCAGGTGCTTGCCACTATGAAAGAAAAGTTTGTGATAGCCGCCCTCTACACCGACGACCGCACCGAAGATGTTTCGGGTGAAAATACAATTGGAAAGGTTAATACCGAGTTGCAAATATCTAAATATCAGATAAATGCACAGCCGTATTATGTAATTTTGAATGCCTCGCAACCCGAAAAACCGTTAATTTCGCCGCAAGGTTACAACCCCGACCCGCAAAGTTTCGTACAATATTTGCAAAACGGTTTAAATGCCTATTTAAATAATGCAAAGTAAAATGCAGTTGTCAATTGTGTCGCCGGTCTACCACGGTGAAAAGATGGTGGAGCAACTTGTAGAGCGGATCACAAATTCGGTGTCTGCGATAACGCCCGATTACGAGATTATACTTGTAAACGATGCCTCTCCCGATAATTCGTGGCTAAAAATCAAAGAGTTATGCGCCAACAACAATCGTGTAAAAGGCATAAACCTTAGCCGCAATTTTGGACAGCATTATGCCATCAGCGCAGGACTTTCGTTATGTTCGGGCGAATGGATAGTGGTGATGGACTGCGACTTACAAGACCGTCCCGAAGAAATTCCACACCTTTATAATAAAGCCCAAGAAGGGTTTGATATTGTTTATGCACGCAGGGTGGTAAGGCACGATGGATTTTTTAAGAGGATGTCTTCTAAGATTTTTCATAGTGTTTTTGATTGGCTAAGTGGGATTAAAACAGATAGTTCTATCTCAAATTTCGGCGTTTACAACAAGATTGTTATCGATGAATACAACAAGATGGGAGAGGTGGCACGTTCGTTTGATTCGCTAATCAAATATCTCGGTTTCAATACCGCCACAGTTGACGTTAAGCACGATTCCAGAGGCGAGGGCAAGAGTTCGTATACATTAAAAAAACTGCTTTCATTATCGTTTGACGTGATGATTTCCAATACCAACAAGCCTTTGAAAATGGCAATCGGGTTTGGATTTTTTATGTCGTTCATATCGTTCTGCCTTGCGGTTTTCAATGTTATAGCCAAATATGTAGGCAACATCGGAGTTGAGGGTTATACCTCCACAGTGTTCTCAATATGGTTTGTGGGCGGTATCCTGCTTATGATGCTCGGAATTTTGGGATTGTATGTGGGCAAGATTTTCGACCAAGTGAAGCAACGACCTATTTTTGTAATTCGTGAAAAATTAAATTTCTAAGATTTCCTATTAATAATTGTCAGATTATGAATGTTTTAATAACAGGTTCAAACGGATTTATCGGACACCATATATGTAATTTTTTTAAGCAAAAAGGTTTCTATGTGGTGGGGCTTGGTCGCAAAAAAGAATCTTTGGCAACTGTTGACAAATATTTGAATATAGATTTAGACACCAACGATATATTTGATTATCAGCCTGATAATCAAATCGACGCAGTAATACATCTTGCCGCCGATATGCGCAAAGAGCCTTATTGTGTGGATGTGGTGAGTGCCAATTGCTCAGGTACACAACGTCTTTTGCAGTTTTGCGAACAAAACAAGATTGAAACTTTTTTGCAACTTTCATCTCTGCCAGTTATCGGACATCCTGTAAGTCATCCAATTACAGAAAATCATCCAATTTGTCCGCCCACTGTTTACCATTGCACCAAGGTTATGGAGGAGATTTTGGCTGATTATGCAATGCGAACTAAGAAGATTAGAACTGCAAGTTTTAGGATTTCGGCACCTGTGGGCATTGGTATGAATCTAAGGACTATTTTCCCAACTTTTGTGAAATATGCTGTTGAAAATAAGGATATTGTAATCTATGGCAAAGGTTTGCGCCAACAGACTTATATACACGTAAACGATATTGCTTCGGGTTTGTATTCTGCCTTGCTAAGTAGCAGATGTAGTGGTGTTTACAATCTTTCTTCGTTTAACAGGATTTCAAATGTTGACCTTGCAAAACTTTGTGTTTCGCTATTGAATTCTAAATCAAAAATTGTTTTCAATGGTTTGCCAGATGTTTACGACAGCGATATTTGGGATGTATCGTTAGATAAAATAATGCGTGATACTGATTTCCGTCCGCAGATTTCGCTCGAATATTGCATCAATGAACTTGCTAATTGTTTCAAAAAATGAAAAAATTATTGATTCTCAACGGCAGTTTTTGCGAAGAGCCGCTTATTAAAACCGCTAAGCAAATGGGTTTTTACGTGGTTACCACCGGCAATATGCCCGAACTTTGCGGTCATATGTTTGCCGACAAATATATCAATGCCGACTATTCCGACAAAGATGCTATTTTACAGATAGTTAAATCAGAAAATATCGACCATATTGTCAGTTGCGCCAATGATTTTGGTGCGCTAACAGCCGCATACGTCGCTGAAAAAATGGGGTGGGAGGGGCACGATACTTTTGCCAACGCCAAAACGTTGCATCACAAAGAGTTGTTTAAAAAATTCTGTTACGAAAATTCAATACCTTCACCACATTCCACAAGTTTTTCTAACTTGCAAAATGCCATAGATTTTGCTAAAAATCAGGACTTTCCTATAATTGTGAAACCAAACGACCTTACAGGCGGCAAAGGCATTTCGCGTGCCGACAATCCTTCGCAAGCCGAAACCGCTGTTGAAAACGCTTTTGCTATTTCGCGCGACAAAGTGGTTGTGATTGAGCCATTTATCGAAGGTACTCAACATACTTTTGTGGGTTTCTTAATCAACAAAAAGGTTTATTGCTGCACCGGCTGCAACTGCTATTCGGTTGTGAATCCGTATCTTATACAGTCCGAGACCTTCCCTGCCGATGATTTTGACCACGATAAAATTATCCTTACCGAGATTGAGGAGCGTATTGCTCAAAAACTCAACCTTGCCGATGGTATTTTTGCGTTGCAATATCTTAAAAAGAATGGTCAAATTTATTTGATAGAAACTATGCGCCGACCATTTGGAAATCAGTTCCTTACGTTGTGTTCACTTACTACCGGTTTTAATTGGGAAAAGGCGCAGATTTTGGCTCAAACAGGTCAGAATCCAACGCTTCAAATCTCTACTCCAAAGATGAAATATTGTGGTCACCACGGCATTATGGCACGTAGAAACGGTATTCTTGTTTCGTATTCTATCGACAAAGATTTTGAAAAACATTTGTTTAACCAAATAGTTATGAAAAATCCCGGCGACGAAATCACAAATTATCTCAACGAGCGTATTGCTTATCTTTATTATCAGTATGATAATATTGATGAAATGAATCGCGATGCCAAAGTTTTTAATGACAAAATCAAAATAGAATTAGTGTAGTTTTTTCCTATCTTTGACCCGACAAAAACTTTTTTATATGAGCACCTATTCGCACGAACAACTGATACAAGACCGCCGATATTTGGAACTCCTTTCGCAGAGTTTTCCGAATGTTACAAGCGCGGCTACTGAGATTGTTAACTTGCAGGCTATCTTAAACTTGCCTAAGGGAACGGAGCATTTTGTTTCCGACCTTCACGGCGAGTACACTGCCTTTACACATATCTTAAAAAATGCTTCGGGTGTTATCCGTCGCAAGGTTGACGAGGTATTTGGTATGAACCTGAGACAGAGCGACAAAGACCAACTCTGTTCGCTGATTTATTATCCTGCCGAAAAAATTGCTCTTGCCAAACAAACCGAAAAAGATATCGACGATTGGTTTCGCACAATGATTTTTCAAGTGGTGGCTGTGGCGCGAATGGTGGCTTCAAAATATACTCATTCCAAAATCCGTAAACATCTGCCCCCGCAGTTTACTTACGTTATCGAGGAACTCCTTTTTGAAAAATCGGAGGAGGAAGATAAGCAAGGATATTACTCAGCCATAATTAGTTCCATTGTTGAAATTGGTCGCGCTGAGGAGTTGATTATTGCCATTTGCGAACTTATTCATCAACTTGCCATCGACACTCTGCACATTGTGGGCGATGTTTTCGACCGTGGTCCCGGTGCGTGCGGCATTATGGAAACCCTCTGCAATTATCACGATTTTGATATTCAGTGGGGCAATCACGATATTTCGTGGATGGGTGCGGCGGCAGGCAATTGGGCGCTGATTGCCAATGTGGTGCGCATTTCGATTCGTTATGCCAATGTGGAGACTCTCGAAGAGGGTTATTCTATTAATTTACTGCCACTTGCAACATTTGCGCTCGACACCTACGGCAACGACCCTTGCACTGTTTTTCAGGCTTGCGAATTTGAGGAAAACACCCGAATGAGCCGCTCGTTGCAACTGATGGCTAAGATGCACAAGGCTATTTCTATTATTCAGTTTAAACTTGAAGGTCAGATAATTAGCCGTCATCCCGAGTTTAATATGGAAAATCACAAACTGCTGCATCTTATTGATTTTGAAAAAAATACTATTAATTTAAATGGAAAGTCGTATCCGTTGTTAGATAATAATTTCCCAACAATCAACCCCGCAGACCCATACAAGTTGAGCGCTGAGGAAGAGCAACTTATGCATCAACTTTATCACTCGTTTACAAGTAGCGAAAATTTGCAAGAGCACTTGAAATGCCTCTATTCGCACGGAAGTTTGTTTCTTGTGCGCAACAATATTTTGCTTTATCACGCAGCCATTCCGCTTAATGCTGATGGAACATTCAAAGAGGTTGATATTATGGGCGTTAAGTACAAAGGTAAGGCATTGATGGAACGTTTCGACCAAGTGATTCGCACTGCATATTTTGCCGAAAAACACAGCGACGAAAAGCAGATTGCTCTCGACTATATGTGGTATTTGTGGTGCGGACCTGATTCGCCACTTTACAACAAGGACAAGATGACCACATTTGAACGTTATTTTATTGACGATGAGCAAATTATCAAAGAAAACAAAGGTGCATATTACGAACTTGCCAACGAGCGTGAAACTTGCGACAATATTCTCCGAGAGTTTGGTCTCGACCCCGAAAAGTCGCGCATAATTAACGGTCATATTCCTGTGCGCACCACCAAAGGCGAATCTCCAATGCGTGCCGACGGTCGCCGTTTGGTTATCGACGGAGGATTTTCAAAGCCTTATCACAAAACCACTGGCATTGCGGGTTACACCTTAATATATAATAGTCACGGAGTGCAACTTGTTCAGCACGAGGCATTTGAAAGCAAAGAGCGTGCAGTAAAAGAAGGTTCCGACATTCATAGCCGCGTGCAATTAGAGGAGTTTAAATATCGTAGAATGCACGTTTGTGATACCGATAAGGGTATGAAACTGCAAAAACAGATTGAAAACTTGCGAAAACTCTTATGTGCTTACCGTCAAGGCATTATCAAAGAGCAGGAGTAACTAATTAAGCAAAAAAACTCCGAGCCGCAACCGACCCGGAGTTTTAGTTATGAAAAAAAAACACTATTCTATTTGTCTTTCTGGAAAAGTTTGTAGCACAATCCTGCGAGACCTGCACCGCAAAGAGGAGCCACAAAGAACAACCACAATTGTTTCCAAGCCAAAGCGTTTTCAGAGAATAAGCATTGGCTAAACGAACGTGCGGGGTTAACGCTTGTGTTGGTCAACGGAATGCTAATCAAGTGGATAAGTACGAGTGTAAGACCTATTGCCAGTCCTGCATGAAGTCCTGCGCCTTTCGAGTCGGTGCTGCCGAGGATTACCATCAAGAAGATGAAGGTCAATACCATTTCGATGATGAATGCGCCTACTGCATCGCAATTAGCATATCCTGCTGCACCTTGGAAAAACTCGCTTCCGTAACCGTTGGCTGCAAATGTGCCGGGTGTGCCACCTGTGCATTTTACTAGCATCCAAAGGATGGCGGCTGCCAAACTTGCGCCAATAATCTGAGCAATCCAATAACTGCCCATCTCTTTGCCTGTCATACGTCCGTTGACAAAGCAACCAAACGAAACAGCGGGGTTGAGGTGTGCGCCCGAAATGTGTCCAATGCCATAAGCCATTGCTACAACAGTGAGACCAAACGCGATTGCCACGCCGAGGAAACCTACGTTGCCGAAAATGGCAGTTCCACAACCGCCAAATACCAATGTGAATGTACCTATACATTCAGCAATCATTTTTTTGTGTATACTTTTCATATTAATAAAATTTTATGTTGTTAAGTTGATATAGAGCAAATATACGAATATAAATAATACGGTGTATCTATTTTTTTGACTTTTTTTTGAGAATTTGGTAAAAGGCGAGCAAGTGCAGGAGAAATATGTTTACATCAATTCCTATTGTAATGTAAAAATTCGCGACACAAGTTTGATTCATCAAAAATTTGACTATCTTTACGCCGAAAACTTACACAAAACGGAAAACCAATGGGCATCAAAGAATACCGAGCCACCGAAGAATATTACCCCAAACTATTCTTAAACACCTATCAGAGAAAAACATACAAAGTGGTTTTGGTGAGTGTGAATATAGCAAAAATAGTGAACAGAAATAATATCGATGAGGCTGCAAAAATTGTGAAAGAATCATTAGATAAAGTCTACAATCAATGTGCAGTACAATTTGAAATCACCACCGATGAATTCACCCTCAATGATTTAACATCCTTCTCACACGGAAGTAGCGGCATCCTCACCGTCTACAACGACGACCAAAAGCGCCTACTCACAGCCTACGAAAAAGAGAAAAAAATGCAGGACAAAACTTACTATCTATTCTTCGTCGACAACGTCATCGACAAAAAAGACGGCAACGGCACCCCCGTATCAGGCTATATGCCGCGTGGCTACAACGCCGGCTTCATCTACGACGGCGGCTCAGAGCGTACAATCGCCCACGAAATCGGTCACGGCGTGGCAGGCTTAGAGCACGTGTTTGAAAATTCCAGCAACTCCGGCAAAACCGCCAACCTTATGGACTATCGCGACGGCGAAGAACTCTGGCATTTTCAGTGGGATCAAATGATTCATAGATTTGGCGATGTTTTTGCTCATTTTGATATTATGAATGATGCAACTGCAAGTATAGACAATTTTATAAATGATTCTTTTCAATTCGTGTCGGTCGGGGAAGAAGTGAAACTTAGTAATGGGAAAATCATAAAGATGTCAGCAAAACAAATAATTCCAAACGGAGAAGGAAAGATTCTGACAACATATACAAGAGATTTTGTTTATTCTTATGTGCGAAATCAAATGCTACCATCTAATGGCGAGATTGCGGGAAATAATATTATTAGACAGAGAATAAAATCATACATTACGCCAAGTGGAATGTCCGACGATGTAACATATTTTGATGATGTAAAATTGAACGGATATGTGAATGCAATAGATAATTATGTTAATACTGAATTTGAGTTTATCCATAACGGAGATTTGCTGAGTGAAGTTCTGAATGGACTCTATCAGAATCGTGCATCTGGCAACCCTCAAATATATTCCAAATCTGAAAAGACAGGAAAATATAGGACTACTTTCGATAAATTGGGATTGAAACGATGTTTAATTAATTGTGTTTTACAAGCCACCAACAATTCAAGATTTAGTTTCCCTATTAAATTGTTACCAACAGAAATTTCGGGAAAATTAACTATAGCAAGGTATTATTACAATGATATTAAAGAAACTACATTAAGGGAAGATGCTCAACAACAATTATCTGTATTAAATTCATTTATTGAAACTTGTACTGAATTGTTAGATAATAAATATGTTATAAGTCCAATAATGAGTACTACTGATGCTCATTTAATATTTGAAATTATAAAAAAATAGGCAAAATGATGAAACTCAAAAAACAATATATTAACTTTTTGAAAACTTTCACTTTATATCAAATAGTAGAATTAGTGATCTGTTTCATATTCAATCATTATATTACACTCGCTTACTCAAGACCTGTGAATGGAGAAATTATCGATCTCGCATATACTACTAAGAATTTTGAATATGGACCCGGGTTGGCGATTCAGTATGGTATTGTAATTGCAATTTGGTTTATCAGCGTTCTTTTTGATTGTAAGTGCTTGAAAATAATAAAGATTGTGTTATATTGTAGTATTGATATGATAATCCCATTATCAATACCGATGCTTTTTTTTATAGGGTTTCCATACCATTCACGTTTTGCTCATTATGTTTTTTGGTTGTTTGGGTTTTCATTATTAATCATTTGTTCAAAAGTGTTGTTTTTTAAGTACTATAAAAAGCGTTTTTCCTCACAAGAAGAACATCCCAAGATAAAAACGATTAAAAAAGATGTCATCGCAGCGAGTGATAATTTTATGCCATAAACGATTGCCACAACGTTTTGCGAACAGAACTTTTTCTGAAACATCAATACGGGGTATTATTGATATAATTAACATATTAAAATAGCATTATGAAAAATAGTTTAATATATATAAGATTATTCATTAAAGAAAGAAGAAAGGAAGTATTTAAGAGTCATCCACCTCAGAAATTTGAGCAAGTGCACGATACATAATAACTGTGATATTATTTTTGCTCGAATACTATCTCATTTCGTAATCTTTCTCAATGTCCACTCATCAATATAAAACGAATAACACCCTCTCCAACTACCTCAATACACATAACAATATAAACCAATGTTTTCAACCCTTTTATTGGATATCAATAAAACCTTGACAAACAGAATATTGTACAAATCACAAAGACCCCTTCAAAAAGTGGGTGCCCCTCGGTATTGCCACTATGCCAAGGAGAGTTTCAGTGGCAGAAACCACACATTAATCGTATTTGTTCCATTCGCCAAATTATAATTCAACTTGTTGATTTATAATTTCTTTGTTAAATAGAAGTATTTGTTTTATTCGTTTAATTCGGTGTTAAAAAGAAGAAAAATAAATTTGGAGAAATGAAAGCAAACTGCTAAATTTGCGGAGAATAATAAAGTACAGAATATGGGAAACTACATCAGATTCGATTGGATGATAAAGCGCCTTCTCCGCAACAAAAGCAACCACGTTGTGTTGGAGGGCTTTTTGAGCGTGTTGATAAACCGTCAGATCAAGATAGCCCAGATACTCGAAAGCGAGGGCAATCAGGACGACGACCAGCAGAAATTCAACCGCGTAGACCTCCTAGTAGAAGACGACAAAAAAGAAAAATTTCTCATAGAGGTTCAGAACGACCACGAAATAGACTTTTTCCACCGAATGGCATTCGGTGCGGCAAAGATAATCGCCGATTATATGGCCATTGGCGAGCCCTACAAGAGTCTTCCCAAAGTTTATTCAGTCAACATCGTCTATTTCAGCCTCGGACAAGGCAAGGGCTACGCCTACCACGGCACAACGGTGTTCAAGAATATGTTCAACGAGGATGACGAACTCCGTCTCACGCCAGCCCAGCGTTCGAAGTTCGGTGTCGACGAAGTCCGTGGCATATTTCCCGAGTATTACATTCTTCGCGTCAACAAGTTCGACGACGAGATCCGCCAACCGTTACAAGAGTGGATATCCTTCCTTAAAACAGGCGAAATACCTGACGCATTCACAGCGCAGGGCTTGAAAGAGGCACGCGAAATACTCCGAGTGGACTCCCTGAGCGAAGAAGACCGCAAAGTGTACAAACGCTATTTGCAAGGAGTAAGCCTCGCCCTCAGCCTCGACGATTCGAGCCGCTACGAGGGCTATTGCGACGGTCATTTGGACGGTCTTGCCGAAGGACGTGCGGAAGGACGTGCGGAAGGTGTAAAACAAAGCTCTATTGACACCGCCAAGCGTATGAAAGCCAAAGGATATGATGCCGCCACCATATCAGACCTCACCCAACTGCCAATAGACGAAATCGAAAGGTTGTAAAGCCTTCTAATTCCTTTGATTTTCTCTATTATTTAATTAAAGAATCACAAAAATGAATGCTAAATCTACATATTTATGGATAACGTTGTTTTTTATTGTTTGTAGTTTGTTTCTTTATCAAACATATAAGACAAACACAATGCGTAAAGAATGTTTAAAACTAATTTCAAATCAAGAAGTTATAGAAGATAATTACAATTATAACTTAACTATGGTTAGTTTTTTCAATAAATTAATTGAAAAATTGAGTATAGAACATAATAAGCATATTTCAAAACAACAGATATTAGATTTTTTTACATACGAAAACTATTGTTATTTAAAAGAAGCAAAAAGCAATGATGATTTTTTACTGCAATTAATAAAAGAAAAAGAGTATTCAATTGAATTTGATTCTGCGTTGGAATTGACAGATTGTTCGTATTATTTTTTGTTTTTTAAAGATGATTTTGTTGGAACTATAGATATATGGTCATCGAGCGGTAATTGCCATTTGGATTGGTATCTTCGTAATCATGAATTATTTAGATATGAATAAAATTTGTCAAATATTAAAATCAGTCTTTTGGGGCTCGATGGAAAACATCGCCAAAATAGACTCCGCTGGCTACGGCTACCTCTTCCGTGGCAAAATCTACTCCGCCGCCGAAACCGAGAAATATTGGGACATAATAGAGCAGTACAAACTACGACAATAACTAAAACCGCCCTCAAACTACCTCAACCAACCTACCAATATCCGCCATGTTTTCAACCCTTTTATTGGATGTCAATAAAACCTTGACAAACAGAATATTGTACAAAAACAAAAGACCCCTTCAAAAAGCGGGTGTCCCTCGGTATTGCCACTATGCCAAGGAGAGTTTCCGTGGCAGAAACCACACATTAATTTGTATTCGTTCCATTCGCCAAATTATAATTCAACTTGTTGATTTATAATTTTTTGTTACATATATAGTATTTGTTTAATTCGTTTAATTCGGTGTTAAAAGAATACACTCTGTTTCTTGGAGAATCCAAAAAAATAATCCTATATTTGCGGAGATAATAAACATCAAGAGTTATGAGCGACTACATAGATTACGGCAACAGCGATTTCAGGAGCGTTATCAATAGCAACTTTGTTGACAAGTCAGGATTATTGACCTTTCATAGAGTTTAAAAACGCTGTAAGTGTGGCAGGATGGGGCGAACTCTCCAAATCAGTGGGTGCTTCTCTGCGCCTTTTGGAAGAAATTTTACACATAACTGATAATATTCTAAGAGACAAAATTCCTTACAAAAAGTTATCGACAATTCAGCAAAACTTTTAACTTGATATTACAAGAGATGAAACGATATTTAAGTAAAATATTAACAGTTGTGTTTTTAATGGTAAATACAACATTGCTATCTTGTTTTGGAATAGGTGATTCTATAGTGATCTTTTTAGAATATGAGAGAATAGAGTCTTGGAGAGATATTGTTGGTATTTACAATAATGGTTATGATAGAAACGAATATCTTATTCTTCATAATGACACCACGTTCACTCATATTTATTATTCCAATCCAGGGAATATAAAATTCAGTAGAGGAATCGTTAATTTTTGTCTAAATAGTAAAGATTATTCTCATATATATTATGACAACTGGGAATACTATGGTAATTATATAAATGAAGGAAGAAAATATTTGAGACCAGAAGATATTGTTAATAATCACACTTTAAGATGTGGTTGTATTGATGATATGGAGTTCGACTTTCATAAACTTGATAGAACTGAGCAATATCTCATACAGTTTAACTGCAAAATAGAAAGTGCATTTTCCTCTGCTAAAGAAAAAGAAGGGCATTTTTTATTTTTGCACAAGAAATTGAAACCCAATGCCCACGAATCAAAGAATACGTGGCGCAATATAAAAAACGAATAACACCCCCTACAAACTAACAACTTGTAGTATTACTTACATACCGCAAAATAACAAAATGTTTTCCATCCTTTTTATCAAAAACTAAAAAGTTTTCAATTTGGTGCTCCATAAATAATCCCCATTCCTGTTTTTTTTGTTTGGAAAATATATAAAAAATCTCCATATCTTAATTGATATGGAGCTTTTTTTTTCTGAGTGGTAAAATGGTATAATTGCTATAACTCTTTAACAGCCAATTCAAAACTTATTTGTTCAAATATTTCGTCAGGAATCGTCTTTATATACACTATCATTGTATCGATATGATCTCTATAAAAGGTAGAATCAAATCGTTTTTTCAAGTTTTTGTCGATGATAATATATTTAATAAAGATAAGCAATCCTAATCCAATCATTATATATATTGCATATTCGTACACCATGTCGGCATAGTATCTGCCTTCAAAACCTCCTTTTGACCTTCCCCGCGACCAAATTCTAACAATGAACGCTATTATAGCAAAAGGTATAATAAATATGAACATTATCTTATCAAGAAAAGATTGTAGCTTAATGTTTTTAAATCTTATTTGTTCGTGAAAAACAGGACGAAAGTTGTCGTCTGTATTTTTTATGATTTCGTTTAAATTGTCAATATATGTAATCTGGTCTTTGAAATCATTGTTTGTGGGTGAATTAGGATTTGTTACTAACCTGTCGATTTGTTCTCTGTACGAAGTTAGTTTCTGTAATACGTTGTCTCTTGATGGTTTATTTAAGTTCATTATTTTACGGATTAAATTACAAATTATTCAAAATAAACTCCGTCATCTTAGTATACAAATGAGTCCTTGTGTTGCCGCCGTAGATGCTGTGGTTGCGGTTGGTGTATTGCATATAGTCAAACTGTTTGTTGGCTTGCACAAGGGCTTCGGCAAACATCATTGAGTTTTGGGGGTGTACGTTGTCGTCGGCAGAACCAAATATTAGCAAAAATTTGCCTTCAAGTTGGTGGGCATACGATATGGGCGAGTTTGTGAGGTAGCCTTCGTGGTTGTCGGCGGGTAATCCCATATAACGTTCGGTGTAGATGTTGTCGTAATATTCCCAATTGGTAACGGGAGCGACAGCAATGCCGAGAGCGTATTTGCCTGGAGTTCGTGTCATAGCGTTGGCTACCATAAATCCGCCGTAACTCCATCCCCAAATGCCGAGTCTTTTGCCGTCGATATACGATTGCGATCCAAGATAATCGGCAAATTCGGCAAGGTCTTCGGTTTCAAGTGCGCCAAGTTTTCCGTAGGTACATTTGCGAAAATCAGAACCTTTGCGTCCTGTGCCGCGTGTGTCGGTGGCTGCCACAATGTAGCCTTTTTGAGCCAAAAGTTGATGCCATCCAAATTCCCATTCGTCGTTTACATAATTGTAGTTAGGACCATTGTAGCCCACCACAAGCACAGGGTAACGTTTGGTGGAGTCAAAATCTGCGGGCTTGATTATATATGCCGAAAGTTGATTGCCGTGGCTGTTTTTCCAAAAGAAAATTTCACGGTTTGTTCCGCCGTATGATTCTGCGGCTTTTTTTACATTTTCGTTGGTTTCTAATGTTTTAATCACCTTGCCGTCGCTCGTGTTTACGGTAATAATGGCAGGTGTTGACGCGTTGGAATATGTGTTTACGTAGTATTTGAAATTCGACGAAAACACAGCCTCGTTGGTGCCATCGTTTTGCGACAGACATTTGTTTTTTTTGCCCGCAAGGTCGGTGCAGTAGAGTGCAGTTTGCGTAGGATTTTTGCCCACACCTATATAATATACCTTCTTGTTTTTTTCGTCCACGCCGCACAATTTTGTGAGTTCTTTTTCACCCGATGTAACGGCGTTGATAAGTTTTCCGTCCATTCCGTAGCGGTAAATGTGGCGGTAACCGCTCTGCTCCGATTCCACAAGAAAAGATTTGTTGTCGCTGAGAAAAACAAAACTTTGCGGCACGGTTTCTTCGATGTAATATTTGTCGCTCTGAGTGTAGATGGTTTTGGTAGATTCGTCTTTGGTATTGTAGGTGATGAGGTCGAGGTGGTTTTGCTTGCGGTTCATCTTTACAATGGCGAGATTTTCGGGATTGTTGGTCCATTGAATTTTTGGAACGTAGATGTCGGTGTCGTTGCCAAGGTTTACGTGCTGGGTTTTTCCTGACTCAAAATCAAATACGTGTACCGAAACCTTCGAGTTGTTTTCGCCAACTTTGGGATATTTGTACGAATAGTTGATGGGGTAGAGCGATTCGGGGTCGTAATTGCTCGAAAGTTGGTTGTAGTATTGCAAAACGTACTCTTTTACATCTGTTTCGTTGAATTTGATATAAGCGATTTTTTTGCTGTCGGGCGAAAACTCAAACGCGCGGTTAAACGAAAACTCTTCTTCGTAAACCCAATCGGGTATTCCATTGAGTATGCTGTTAATTTTGCCATCGGTGGTTACATTAGTAATTTCTCCGCTTTCTAAGTCTTTAAGCATTATGTTGTTGTCTACCACAAAAGCCACTTTTTTGCCATCGGACGAAAATGTAGCCTGCTGTTGCCAAGCACTTTCTATCAACGCTTCGCTTTGTTTGGTTTTTAAATCGTAAACATAATATACTGTGTTAAACGAATTGCGGTGAATAGGTTGGTAGATGCTGTAATACAGTATTTTATCTTCGGTGGGCGACATTTCAAAACCATAATAATAGCCTTTTATTATAGTTTCGGTTATTTCGCCGGTGGCAAACGAGCATTTAACTATGTTGCCATCTTTGAGAGCCACATACGATTCTCCGTCGCTCAAAGGGGTAATGTCGTCGAATGTTTCGGAATAAAAGCGGTATGCGCCTCTTGTAACATCGCTCACAGTGAGGATTTCCTGCGCAAAAATAGGGTAGGAGGCAAGGATAAGGAGTGATAAGATAAGTTTTTTCATGGTTTTGTTTTGTTGTGATTATTTAGCGCAAATATACTATTTTTTTTGCTTTTTGCGGCTAATAATAATGTTACATGCAACACTTTTTTACTAAAAAACAACTGTTGATTTTGATACACTAATTGTAGGTTTTGTAATTATTAATTGTGTAATATTCTGATTATCAATGTTACATTCTATAAATAAACATTGTTAAATAAATTGTTCGGAATCTTAAAAATTTGTTAAAAAGTTTAAACCATTTGTTTCAAAATAGTATAGTCAACGTTGCCTTTATTTTAAATTTTTGTTAACGAAATAAGCGACGGAAAACACCTCCTTAATCGGAGGAATAATCCACACCTTATTATAAGTTACATTTTTTACAGATTTAATCTTACAGAGTTTCAACAATTTAAACTAAAATTTTTTATGAAGGCAAATCTGAAATTTTTGTGGGCACTGCTAATAATGCTGCCCTTGATGTTTGTCTCGACTGCGGCAATGGCTCAGACCTCCGCTTCGGGAACGGTAACATCATCAAACGGTGAACCTCTTATAGGAGTAACCGTGCTAGAACAAGGTACAATCAACGGAACTATCACCGACCTTGAAGGTAAGTTCTCGTTGAACGTATCAAGTGGTTCTACTCTCGTTTTCTCTTTTATGGGTTACGAGACACAAACCGCAACCGCTTCTTCTAACATGAATATCGTTTTGGAAGAAGACACCAAGGCTCTCGAAGAGGTTGTTGTTGTAGGTTACGGCACACAACGCAGAGAGGCTGTTACTGGTTCGGTGGCCAGTGTAAAAGGTGACGACATGCGTGCTGTTGCAGGTTCTAACATTACCCAAAATCTGCAAGGCCGTATTGCTGGTGTGGAGATGACTCAAACATCTTCAAAACCTGGTGAAACCATGCAGATCCGTATCCGTGGTACTCGCTCGCTCAACGCAAGCAACGACCCTCTTATCGTGCTCGACGGTATTCCTTTTGCAGGCAGCCTCAGCGACATCAATCCTTCTGACATCAAGTCGTTGGATATTTTGAAAGATGCTTCTGCAACAGCCATCTACGGTTCGCGTGGTGCCAACGGCGTTATCATTATTACCACAAACCGTGGTTCTGAAGGTCAGAAGGCAAAATTCTCTTACAATGGATATTATGGTATCAAAACCATTTTTGCCAAATATCCTATGATGAATGGTGCTCAGTATACCGAATTGTTTGGTGCTGGTGCAAATCCTGAATACACCAACTACGGTACCGACGAAAGAGAGGGAGTGGATACTGATTGGCAGGATCTTTTCTTCGACAAAGGTATGGTTACAAGCCACGATGTTACAGTTACAGGTGGCACACAAGCTGGCAACTATTCTTTCGGTTTAGGTTATTATCGCGAAGAAGCTGTTGTTCCTTTGCAAGATTTTTCACGTTTCTCGCTTCGCGGTTCTGTTGACCAGAAAATTGGTAACTATTTTAAACTGGGATTCAGCACCACTAACAACTATTCTATTACTAACGATTGCAATCAAATGTTTAGCATTCTTGCTGCTACTCCTATCACTGATCCTTATAATGAGGATGGTTCGTTTAAAACTCGTATCAACCGTGCTTCGGGCAACAACTATGTGATAACTCGCAATACTCTTGAATGGCTCGATGATTCGTATGTAAACAAACGCAAAGTGTTTGGATCGTACAATACTTTCTATGGCGAAGCAGAGCTCCCATACGTTAAAGGTTTGAAATACAGAGTAAATGTTGGTCTCAACCTCCGTCATCAAAATAGCGGCAACTACACCGGTCAAGGTGTATTTAGCGACAACCCCGATGCTCTTTCGAGCGCAGGTGTTACCAATCAGCTTACTACCAACTGGGCTGTTGAAAACCTCATTACTTACGATAAGATTATTGCCGAAAAACATAGCATCAACTTTGTGGCAATGTATTCTGCTGAGCAAAGCCTCTTCAACTCTTCTAATATGACCGGTCAAGACATCCCCACTATGTTCCAATATTGGAATATCGGTCGTGCTAACGGTACTATCACTGTTAACCCATCTAACCAAGGTTATTCAAAAACTGGTTTGATTTCGTATATGGCTCGTTTGATGTACTCTTACGATAGCAAATATATGCTCAGCGTTGCAGTACGTAGCGATGGTTCTTCTCGTCTTGCCGAGGGCCACAAATGGCACACTTATCCTGCTATCTCGCTCGGTTGGAATGTTAAGAACGAAGAGTTTATGAGCGGTATTACTTGGCTTGACCAATTAAAGATTCGCTTAGGTTATGGTGAAACATCTAACCAATCTGTTGATCCTTACAAAACTTTTGGTTTGCTTGCAACCCAGCCTTACAACTACGGCACTGAAACTACTACTGGTTTCTATGTTTCAGAACTTCCTAACCCTGAACTCGGATGGGAATTCTCTACTACTTGGAACTTAGGTGTTGACCTTTCTTTCTTCCGTAACCGCTTGAATGTTACTGCTGAATATTATAAAATGTCTACCAAAAACGTATTGCTTAGCGTAGGTCTTCCTGGTTCGGCTGGTGTTGGCAGCTATATGGCTAATATTGGCGAAACAGAAAACAAAGGTTTCGAGCTTAACATCGACGGAACAATCATCAACGACAATAATGGTTGGACTTGGACAGCTGGTGTTAACATGTACGTTAACCGTAATAAACTTGTTAAACTTTCATCCGGTCAGCTAGAGGATCGCAACAACAACTGGTTTGTTGGCAAACCTATCGACTGTATCTACGATTACAAATATGAAGGTATTTGGCAAGAAGACGAAGAAGCTCTTCGTGCAATTCTCGAACCCGCTGGTGCTCCTGGTATGATTAAAGTACAATACACTGGCGAATATGAAAACGGTGTTCCTGTTCGTGCCATCAGTGATGAAGATAAAATTCCTCAAAGCATGGAATGTGATTTCCAAGGCGGTTTCAATACCACAGTTGCTTGGCGCAACATCGACCTCAGCATCGTTGGTGCTTACAAAGTAGGTGGTTTGCTCATCAGCACACTCTATGGTTCAAGCGGTTATCTCAACACTCTCAGCGGTCGTAACAACAATATTGATGTTGATTACTGGACTCCCTCTAATCCTGGTGCACATTATCCCGCTCCCAACGGTATCCGCGATGGTAATAACCCAAAATACGGTAGCACTCTCGGTTATTTCGACGCATCTTACTTGAAAATCCGTACTATAACCTTAGGTTATAATTTCGACCAATTGCAAGCTTTGAAGAATGTTGGTATCTCTAAGATGAGAGTTTACGCTTCGATTCTCAATCCTTTTGTAATGTTCTCGCCTTACAAGAAAGAATCTGGTATGGATCCTGAAACCAACTCATACGGTAACGAAAATGCTGCTGTTGCTTACGGTCAAAAACGTTTGCTTACAATCGGTACCAACACTCCTTCTACAAGGACTTATATGTTTGGTGTTAACTTTACTTTCTAATTAACGACTAATATTTATAAAGCAATGAACACAAATTTTAAAAATATAGCATTGGCGGCAGCATTGGCTTCGTTGGGCTTAACTGCATGCCAGGATATTCTCGACGAAGAGCCTCGCTCTAATTTTGAGCCCAGCTACTTCAAGACAGAAGAAGGTATCAATGGCGGTCTTACTGGTTTGTATCAGAATCTCCGTTATATGTACGGCAATATGTACTACTATAATTCGCTCGAAACTGGTACCGACGAATATACTTATGCACAGAGCGCCGACAACAACTTTAAGGATGCCGACCTTTCGGGTGCTGGTACTCTTACTTCATCGTCGTGCCGTAGCGATGTTATGTGGGGTCAGGCTTATACTGCTATCAATTCGGCTTGCGCTATTATCGAAAATGGTGAAGAGGCTAATATGAGCGCTCCTCTTTTGGCTGAGGCTTACTTCTTTAGAGGATTCCATTTCTTCAATTTGGTACAAACTTTTGGTGGTGTGCCGTTGGACCTTGGTAGCGGTGAATTGCACTCTAATCAGTCACCTTCGCGAGTAAGTGTCCGCAACACTGTACCTGAGGTTTACAAGGCTATTTTTAGCGATTTAAACAAGGCTGTTGACAACCTTCCAACCGCTCCTCGCAAAACTGGTACTGTTACCAAAAATGTGGCTCGTTTGTTTCTTGCTAAGGCTTATTTAACATTTGGCTGGTGGCTCGAAAACCCAAAAAACATTCCTACTTATCCCGCATGTAACCGCAACGACCTTGATGGTCATGATGCTGCATGGTATTTTGGCGAAGCTTTCAAAGTGGCCAAAACTGCTATCGACAATCCTGGCGTTTATGGTTTGCTCGATAACTATTACAATGTTAACCTTGCTCAAAACGATCGCAACAAGGAGTGTATGTTTTATGCCGACCGTATCGAAGGCGACGAATTCTACAATCAGGCTTCTTTGAGCTGGAGTAATGGTAATGGTGCTGAAAACGTTGCTGCTTGGGCTGTAACTTGGAACTACGAAGGTACTTTTAAATCTAACGGTTCAAAAACTATGCACCGCGAGGCTGCTCAATGGGCTGGTCGTCCGTGGACTCGTATGGCTCCTACTCATGAAGCTCTTGCTATGTTCGACGACAAAGTTAAGGACTCTCGTTGGGATGGTACTTTTGTAACAGTATACCGTGGCAACTGGGATAAAAGCGGCGACAACACAGCCACTTACAAAAATGCAAATGATATGGATGTAGCTCCGGGCGAACCTTTGCTCTCATTCCTGAGCGAAGACCTCCCAGAAATCGTTTATCCTACCGATAATGGTGGTAGCAATATTGCTGCTGGTTCTATCCCCGGACGTGCCGACTTTGTTTTCGGTCCTTCGCGTGTAAGTCGCTATGCTTATCCTGGACTTTGGAAAATCGGTACTTACCGTACAGATAAAGGCAGTGGTCTTGGTCAGCCCAATGGTGCTCTTACTCGTCCGTTTGTGATTGCTAAATTCTCTGAGTTTTACTTAATAGCTGCTGAGGCTGCTGTTAAGAAAGGCGACAACGCTGCTGCTAAGGAGATGATCAACGTTCTCCGTGCAAGAGCAGGTAAATGGGTATTTTCTAATGCAGAAAATGTTGCGGTAAGTGCTGATTATTCTGCCGACCTCGTGGCTGCTACTCCTGCTACTATTGATATAGATTATATACTCGACGAACGCTCTCGTGAATTGTTTGGTGAAGGTATTCGCTGGTACGACCTCGTTCGCACTCAAACATGGTCAGAGCGTGCAGGAAAATACACCATCTGCGATGTTGATGCCAATGGAGTTTACAATACCAAGAAAACTTTTACACGTGATATTAAGCCCGAAAACTATCTCCGTCCTATTCCTGTAGGTCAGCTCAATGCTCTTGAAATGACAGAGGCCGAGGTTAAGGCTTACCAAAACCCAGGATACAATTAGAATTTGTTTTCCCCTCTTAATACTTAAATAGGTTAATAAAAAGACTTCTTTCCCCGGCGCAGTGATTGCGTCGGGGATTTGTTTTTTTACATCTTCACCATTTTTTCAAATTCTTCTTGATTATCCGAAGCTGAATATTTTGCTACAAATTCGGTGGGAGAGATGCCGTAGTATTCTTTGAAATGGCTTGAAAAATAACTGTGGCTCGAAAATCCAAGTTTGAACGCTACGTCGGCTACGTTGAGTTTGTTGCGTACCAAAAGTATCGCTGCCTGACGCATTTTGATTGATTTGATGAGGTTTACGGGTGTGATGTCGAGGAGTTCTTTCAACTTGCGGTTGAGGTGTACGCGGCTGATGCCTACTTTTGCGCTGAGTTCGTTTACGCCAAAATTTGTGTTTTCTAAGTTTTTGTTGATGGTGTCCACTACCTTTTTTAGCAATATCTGGTCGGGACTTTCGGCTTCGATTACTGTTTGTGCCGAATGTATGTCGGCTGCCATTCGTGCCGCCATTTTTTCGCGGGTGGTGATGGCGTTGGTAATCGAACTTTTTAGCATATTGATACTTACGGGCTTGGTAAGGTAATGGTCTACACCAATTTCCACGCAGGTCTGGCGACTTTCTTCGTCGGCTTTTGATGTGAGCACAATGATGGGCAGAAGACTTGTCTGCGGGTTTTGACGGATTTTTTTGCAAAGGTCGTAGCCGTTGAGTCCGGGCATTACAAGGTCGGTGATTATGGCATCGGGTTTTTCGGCAATTATCTGGTTGATAGCTTGTTCGGGATGGTTGCATACCACGGGGTTAAACTTGTCGCTTAATGCCATTGATATATAGCCTGTCCATTCCGAATCGTCGTCGATAAAGAGTATCTTTTTGAGTTTTTTGTTGGTAGTGGTGTCGGCGGGTGTGTCTTGCGCAATATCTACAAATAAATCGTGCTTGGGAGTTTTAATTTGCTCGTTTTCAGTTTGTTCGTTGATGGTGTAGAATGGCAGCGTGATGGCAAACTCTACGCCTTGTTCTGTGTTGTACGCTTTAATAAAACCTTTGTGTGCGTCGATAATCATTTTGGCAAGGTGCAGACCTATGCCCGAACCCTCGTGACTGCTGTTGTCGGATGTCTGGTAAAATCGCTCAAATATTTTTTCGCACTCTTCGGGCGGAATGTGGCTGCCGGAGTTTTCTATTTTGATAGATACAAATGGTTCTTCGGTTTTTTCAATATTAATATTGATAAATCCACCGTCGGGAGTAAATTTAAACGCATTCGACAGGATATTAAACACAGCCTTGTCGAGATTGTAAGGGTCGAAGGCAAATTTTATGTCAAAGTTGTTGGTGTTGAGGTTGATATTTATATTACGCATTAGCGACAATTGGTCGAACGATTTTACAATATCGCTGATAAAATCCACAATGTCGGCGTTTTGTAGTTTTAGCACAAATTTGTTGTTGTCGATTTTGCGGATGTCCATAATTCGGTTTAATTGCGAAGTTACGCGCTGCACATTTCGCCGCATAAGTTGCAATATAGCCGATTTCTTTTTGTCGTTTTCGGTTTCGATAAGCGAGTTGAGAGGTGTTTCTACCAGCGAAAGCGGCGTGCGAATCTCGTGCGAAAGGTTGGTAAACATTTGCAGGCGCATCTCTTTTTTCTGGTTTTCTTCGCGTTGTATTTTAAGGGTATGTTTGTTTTGTGCTAATGCTTTTATTATCAGTAGTATAATGATACCCACCACTGCGTATGCTAAATATGCCAACCAAGTGTTGTACCACGGCGGAAGCACCGTTACGGCTATGCTTTTGGATACGCTCTGGGTTTCGTTGTTTTCGATAAAGGCTTTGATTTCAAGGGTGTAATCGCCTTCGGGAATGTTGGTAAACGACAGTATCCGTGCCAATTGCCTAACGCGGTACCAAGTGTCGTCGAATCCTTTGAGCCGGTAGCGAAATTTTATGCGGTGCTGGTTGGCATATTCGTTGATGCCAAATTGTAGTGTAAACTTGTTTTGGCTGTGTTTCATAGTAATGCGGCTTGCAAGGTTGATGGGTGCGTCGATAATGCCCTGCGAATTGCCGAATGTGATGTTTTCGCCTGCCACCGAAAGAGAGTTGAAGTATATTTCGGCGTTGAAGGCTATTTTTTGCAGTCCTTCGGCGGGGTGGAATATTATCATTCCGTTGTTAGTGCCGAGAAAAAGAGCGCCGTCGTTGCCTTTGTAGATTGCGTTGCTGCAAAATTCGTTGCTTGGCAGTCCGTCCATTGTGGTGAATGTTTCGTAGCCGCCTTCTTTTATGGAATAATGCACAAGGCGGTCGTCGGTGCTGTACCAGAGGTTTCCAAAATGGTCGGTGGCCATACTCAGGATTGTGCCTTTGTGAGCCTTTTCGATAATGCTTGTGAGGGTTTTGGTGTCGGGGTTGTAACGGCATAGCCAATCTTCGCCTCCGAGATAGATGTTTCCTTCGTTGTCGTCGGTGGCGCAGGCGCACACTTGGTCGGTGATGGTGACGGTGTCGTTTGTGGCGGTGTAAATTATTGTGCTGTTGATCATTACATACCCGCGTTTGCTTACGTATACGTGGTGCACCCATTGCGGCTGGCTGATGTTGTGTTGCGAGGTTATTTTGCCGTTTTTGAGCGTCAGCACGTGCGTGCCGTTGCCGAGAGTGCCTGCGTAGAGGGTGTTTGATGCGGTGTCGAATGTCAGGTGCGATATTTTTTGAAATTCGGGATTGGTAAAAAGGTTTTCGATTTTGCCGTCGGGCTTGCGCACCGAAAGACCTCCGTTGTAGGTGGCAATCCAAAGGTTTCCGTCGTTGTCGGCGGTCATAGCGTTGATAGAGTTGTTTGGCAATCCGTTTTCGGCAGTGCAGATTCGTGTTTTTTTGCCTCCCTGTTCAAGTTTGATAACGCCTCCGCCATCGGTTCCTGTGTATATTGTGCCGTTACGAGTGCCTACAATGGCGGTTACGGGTGCAAGGTTTGGTCCTGAACCTTCGTTCATAGCAACACTTAAAAATGTAAAGTACGCATTATTTTTTCCTGATGTATTTTGTTGATTATTAATAATATAATCGGCTGCTGATTTGGGTACAAACACTCCGCCTTTTTGGTATGCAGCCGCCCAAATGTTGCCTTGGCGGTCTTCGAAAATGTCGTGTATCTTGCAGTTGTGCAGGTCGATATTGTCGTTGCGCAGCGATGGGGTTATCACTTTTTGGGTGTTGTTGTCGTAGAGCATTAGTCCGTACTCTTCTGAGCCTATCCAAAATAGGTGGTCGGTGCCTTGCGACTTCGGATGCATTATTACATTGATGCCGCCTGTAATATCGGCTGTGGCTTTGGTGGGTGTAACAATGTTGTCTTTTTGGTTGTAACGCAGTATGCCTGAATGACTTGTGCCAATAAGTATATCACCTGTTGTGGGCACTTCGGTAACGCTTGTTACTGCACTTGGCAAAATACCGTCTTGAAAACGTAATGTGCTGCGTGTTAGCGTGTTGAGGTCTATATTTATAAAATTTCCTTCCGAACTGAATGTCCAAAGATTGTTTCGGCTGTCGATATACATTGCCCCGGGAAACTTGGTATCAATCAGTTGGTTGATAGTGTCGGTTAGCGGTTTTAGAGGTTCAAGTGTGTTGGGGTCTAACGCAGCAATGCCGTTACCCGAGCAAGTTACGAGTATTGCGCCGAGTTTTTGGCTCTTTACCACCGACGACACAAAGTAATTATCGAAAACGGTGTTGTTGATATATATCGGCAGCATTTTAAATGTGTCGGTCATACACTCGTTGAGCACAAGTCCTCGCGATGTGCCAAAAAGTATTCGTTCGCCGTCTAAAAACTCCATATATTTAACCCACGGCAGGGTAGGGGCGTTGGTATAGCGCAGAGGTTCGCGGCTGAATGTCATTCCGCCATATTTAATTGCTCCGCTTTTGCCTGTAAACCAGACGTTTCCGTGCGGATCTTGAAAAATCCTATCAATAAGGCTTCCCGGCAATAGGTATTGACTGTCGAAAAATCTCACCTGCTGTGCTTTGGAGGGCAATGCCGTTGTTAATAATATTAGGAGCAGGAGGTATACATTTCGCATTATAGTTTTAGTTTTTTATACAGAATTTACAGTTACAGTTTTCAAAATGCAATAATAATGGGTTTTGCGTGGAAATGCAAAAAAAATATTTAAATCTGTGACAATTTATTTTGTTTTTCCAAAAAAATCCCTTACATTTGGGGTATTGTAACAACTATAAAAACTTGACAATATGGGATTATTCGACGACCTCAGAAAAGCCGCCAATTCGCTTATCAATGCGGCTGAAAATGCGGCTAAAAACACCCCTCCGGTGCAAGGCCCAAATGCTAACGAACTAAAAAACGCCGCTGACCAACTGCGCAATACTCTTGGCGGACTTGTAAACAACACTCAGTCAGCCCCTAAGCCGCAACCCAAACCCGCGCAGCCTCCGCAACAGCCGCAGCCAAAACAACCCGAAGTTTACGACGGTGGCACGTTTTGGGATTACGAAGATAATATTCCTATCACAAAGAAACTCAGCGATATACTTGCTGAAAAATTCTCGCAATACGAGGTTCGTCGCGATGTTTCGCCCACCGAAATTGGCGGCACTGGCAAGTTTATGAATTATTCGTTTGGTATTTACCAAGGAGGCTCGCCAAAATTGTTTATAATGATAACTGGCAAAACCACTTTGAGTAACCGCCTTTACCGTTGGTCGAAAGAGCAGGCACAGAGAGCCGGCGTTACGTTGATAAACTTTGTGGAGCATTTCCCCAACCGTCCCGAATATGTGTCGGAACGTCTTGCTAAGTATTTGTAAATAAAGAATTTGTCCTAATATTATAAAAAAGAGAAAAACGCGGAGCAATCCGCACCTGCGGCGGACAAAGCGTGACACATTAAAAAAGTTTTGCAGGTAACTGTGTAACGTTCAGTCTGGTATCATAAGCAATTGCTTATTTCAAAGCATTTTTTTCTCACCCCGTATATCAGAGATGTACGGGGTTTTTAAAATATCGTCTTACCGACGATTAGCAATTTTTGATCATTATGAAGTGTAAAATATTATTTGCATTTTTTATAGCCTTGATGCTTGGCACGGTGTCGTGTAGAGATATGCTGATGGAACGGGCGGCGCAGGAGATTAACGCTAAATGTCCGTCGAAAAGTTTTCAAGGATTTATGCTCAATAGCGTTGAATATCAGGATAATGCATTTGTCTTTAACGTTACTTTGGAGGATAGAGTTATAAAGGAAAAACTTGCCGAATATGGTCTCAGCGAGGATATGCTCTATTTTGTGCTCGACCTTTTTGGCGACCAATTTACGGCTAAGGGTTCGGTAAAAAACTTTGCAAAAACGCTGGTAGACCTCTCCGGACGTGATGATAATTACAAAACTCTCATCGACCTATGCGTTTCCGAAAAAGTTGGGGCAAAATTCAACCTCCAAATCGGCAATCGTCAAAAATCTTTGTTTATAACAAGTCAGGATATTTCTGACGTTGTAAAAAAATGATAATCAATTGGTATGCACACACTTCTTACATCGTTATCCGACCCAACGGTTTGGCAAGATTTCCTAAATCTTCGAACCGGGGATGGACATACCAAAAAAAAGGAAATTGCCCGATTGAAGGCGTTTGTAGAGAATAAACTTTATGTGGATATTGCAAACAACATTCTTTCAGGTAGTTATGTGTTTGATTTTCCCTTAAAAACCGAAATCAACAAAAGCGGCTCCACCAAAAAACGCATTGTCTATCGTTTTGATAGTGAGGAAACTTTGGTGCTGAAACTATTGGCGCACCTTTTATATAAATATGACAATAAGTTGAGCCCCGCCTGCTATTCGTTTCGCAAACATCTTACCGCCAAAAATGCTTTTGATAAAATTACTTCCATTCCGCATCTTGCTGATAAATACGTGCTTAAAGTAGACATTCACAACTATTTTAATTCAATTCCTTCACAATGTCTTGTAGATGAAATCAAAAATGTGATTGACGACGACCAGCAGTTGTGTCAACTTCTTGTAAATCTTGTACTTGCCAACAAAGCATATTATTACAACGAAAACGGCGAACGGCTTTTGATTACCGAAAATCGAGGCGCTATGGCTGGCGTGCCTGTGTCGGCTTTTTTTGCAAATATCTACTTAACCTCTATGGATGAGGCGTTTACAAAGATACATGTGCCTTATTTTCGTTATTCTGATGATATAATTGTTTTTGCCGATAATGCCGAAGATTTGCAACGTTATAAAGATTTGATTTTTAACATTATAGACGAAAAAGGATTATCCATTAATCCCTCAAAAGTAAAAATCTCAGCACCCGGCGAGGAGTGGGAGTTTCTTGGCTTTTGTTATCGCAATGGCAATGTTGATTTGGCTTCGGCAACGTTGCACAAGATAAAATCAAAGATAAAGCGTAAGGCTAAGGCTTTGATGCGCAGCAAAATACGCAAGGGTAGAAGTTTCGACGACGTGGCTGCCAACCTTATCGACCATTTCAACCGAAAATTTTACCGAGAGTTTTCTGATAATGATTTTACTTGGTGCCGATGGTTTTTCCCCGTTATCACCACCGACGAAGGTCTTAAAATAATCGACAACTATCTTGTTGAGTATGTGCGATTTTTGCGCAGTGGACGGCATACCAAAAAGAATTTCGTGGTTGATTACACCGAAATCAAAGAATTAGGATTCAAGAGCCTTGTAAATGCATATTATGGATAATTCAATGATGAAAAATGTTTTACAAAAGTTCAAACAGCCTGCCCACCATTTCGGCTTCGGTAGTGTCTTTTTTCAGTCCGTACAAGCCCAAAACAATGGTATCCAACTCGCGGTGAGCCTCGGCAAGGTCGGTGAACAATAGGTCGAGGTTTTCGCCGTAAAGTGTGGCAAGCGACGCGCCCTGCGAGAGATATTTTTCGCGGACGTCGAGGATTTTTTGGGCGGCGGTTGGGATGCGGGCTGCCAGCCCGCTATTGGCGGACGAGCCGTCCACATTCCATTCAGGCCACGGAAAATTGTTGTAAACAATATCCTTGCTGTAACGGTAATCCGATTTCAACCGCCCCGCCACAACGCGCATCCACGCATTATGGACTATCGAGGTGAGAATGCCAAATTCATAGAGCGTGGCGTTGGGGATGATGAGATTTGCATTACTTGAAATTATATCTTTACCCATATATCCAATGGGAATATATTTTCGTTTCTCGGACGAATGGCACGGGACAAGCAAATAGTCAGAATCAGGTTGGCGAATTTCGTCAAATAATGTAGGAGTATCCGCTTTTTTGTTGGTCGCCGCTTTCTTGCTTTTTAAACGGAAATCTCGTACGGCTTTTACCCGTTCCATCACCAATGGCATTTTGCCTATTTCAACAGGATTAGCATCCTTCAACCAAAGGCAATAGCGTTTTTTGTTATGCAAAAATTCTTCTGCACCGATATATGGCTTTATATATGGTTTTGCCTTTGGTTCAAGCATCAAAAAATCGTAATATTTATCTCCTTCAATAATAAAATTACCATTATCCGTTGGCATATTACCTTTCATCATAGCCGACACATCACTAATCGGTTTGTTTCGGCTTTCAACAAAAACATTAGGCCCGTCGAGAAGATATGCGTTAATGTTTTTTGCGGTTTCGATTGTACCGTCGGGATTGTAGATGCGTTTAGGTTGCGTTTGTAGAGACGCGATTAATCGCGTCTCTACGGCATTGGCGGCAGAATCATCCGCAATGCCAAATCCGACAATCACACAATGCACGTGTGCCATTCCCACAGAATCGCTTTCCCAACGGAATGTGCGGTAGGCAAAATCTATCGTCAATCCGTCTTCCATCAATGGTTTCCAAAGGTTGGCAACCTGTTCGCCTTGGCAAATTGAATTGGTGGATACAAAGGCGCAATGAATTTTTGGATTATATTTTATAAAATCAAAAGCCTTTTTGTACCAACAACTTACATAATCCATTGTGCCAACGTTTCTCCAATCATTGCCGAATGTTGCCAATACATCATCTTTTTGTTCTTTGGATTGCAACGAATATCCATAAAACGGCGGATTGCCGACAATATAATCCAATTCTGTCGGATTGACATAATCTTCCCAATTGATTCGTAAAGCGTTGACACAGTGGATTGTGGTGATGTCGTTGAGGGGCAATTCGGGAATGTTTTCGCCGAGGATTTGTTGCGTTTCGTGCAACATTTGGTTTTGAGCAATCCACAGGGCGGTTTTGGCGGTATCAACGGCAAATTCGTTGATTTCAAACCCGTGGAATTGCGATAATGATACCTTTATTGACGACGATAATCCCGCCGTATGCAATTCGTATAGAATTTTGTTTTCTAATCGGCGGAGTTCCATAAAACAGTATGTCAAGAAATTGCCCGAACCACACGCCGGGTCGAGTATGCGGATTGAAGACAATTCGTCTTGAAGGCTCAGCAGAGCATCTCGTTTTGAGTTGAGGTCGGGAATTTTGGTTGCGTCGCTCAGTTGGGAGCGCAATCTGTCAAGAAACAACGGTGCAAGAGCCTTGTCGATATTGTCGGTGG
>JAEEGH010004315.1_pt1 | contig 36592 bp, 36 predicted proteins | sample 9134181 | NCBI WGS metagenome assembly JAEEGH01 (sample SAMN16246544, study PRJNA631951) | gut metagenome | biome: gut microbiome; feature: rumen; material: DP-attached | host: Bos | place: Iran: Karaj | collected 2018-10
TGGACCAGAGGAATTGTAGAAGGACGACGGCCACCGAAGAGGATTGCAGAGATAGGCACGCCAGCAGGATCTTCCCATTCCTTGGCAATGCACGGGCACTGCTTGGCCGGAGCGGTGAAGCGAGCGTTCGGGTGAGCCATTTCTTCGCCCTTAGGAGCCTTGTCCTTCGGGAGAGCGTCACGGGTCTTGCCCTTCCAGTCAACGAGCTTGCCCTGTGCCGGGTAGCCGATGCCTTCCCACCACACGTCGCCGTCTTCAGTGAGAGCGCAGTTCGTGTAGATCGTGTTCTTTTCAGCAGAAACAAGAGCGTTCTTGTTGGATTCTGCAGAAGTACCCGGGGCAACGCCGAAGAAGCCAGCTTCCGGGTTGATAGCATAGAGACGGCCATCCTTGCCAAACTTCATCCATGCAATGTCGTCACCGATGGTTTCGACCTTCCAGCCCGGGATAGTCGGGATGAGCATGGCGAGGTTCGTCTTACCGCAAGCAGACGGGAATGCGCCAGTCACGTACTTGACTTCGCCCTTCGGGTTGGTGAGCTTGAGGATGAGCATGTGTTCAGCGAGCCAGCCTTCGTCGCGAGCGAGAACGGTAGCGATACGGAGAGCGAAGCACTTCTTACCGAGAAGAGCGTTTCCACCGTAGCCCGAACCGTAGGACCAAATGAGGCGTTCTTCGGGGAACTGAGTGATGTACTTGTATTCAACGTCAGCGCAGGGCCAGATGCCGTTGTCGCTTTCGCATTCGCGGAGCGGCTTACCAACGGAGTGGAGGCACGGAACGAAGTCAGCGTTCACGTCTGCATTGAAGATGTCGAGAACCTTCTTGCCGGCGCGAGTCATGATGTCCATGTTGAGAACAACGTATTCGGAGTCCGTGACTTCAATACCGTTCTTGGAAATCGGGGAGCCGAGCGGGCCCATGCAGAACGGAATCACGTACATGGTACGGCCGTGCATACAACCCTTATAGAGCTTACGCATCGTCTGCTTGAGTTCAGACGGGTCGATCCAGTGGTTGGTCGGACCTGCATCTTCTTCCTTCACAGAGGAAATGAAGGTACGGGATTCGACGCGGGCCACGTCAGACGGGAGAGAACGGAACAGGTAGCAGTTTTCCTTCTTGGCGAGCTTCGTGGCGAGGCCAGCCTTGACGCACTTCTGCATAAGGGCATCGTATTCTTCCTTGGAGCCGTCAACGACAACGACGTTGTCCGGTTCGCACATGGCAATCATTTCATTCACCCAAGTACTGATCTTCGGGTGCTTGATATCGTTAAGGGTAAGACTCATTATGAGCTCCTGTTTGGTTTAACGTTAAGTTTCGATAATTTCGAACGCGGTAAAATTTACAAAAAACAATGCCCAAATTGCAGGGGCGTTGGCAATTTTTTGAACTAAATCACCCCATCCATCCGCCACACGCAGTCCGCCCTATACTGGCGAGCGCAAAAAAAATTCGATTTTTTTTGTAAAAATCTTTTCATTTAGCCTAAAATTACATAAATTAGGCTTGTATACACGAAAAGGGCGTTTTAGCCCTCATTATAAGGTTATTGCTATATGAGTTGGTCTTATTCTAGAGAACACCAGAAAAACATCCTTTGCATGATCATGGCCGGCGGTCAAGGCAGCCGTTTACAGCCCCTCACCCGCGACCGCGCGAAGCCTGCCGTCCATTTTGGCGGAACTTACCGCATTATCGACTTTGTGCTGAACAACTTCATCAACTCCGGCATCTTTAAAATCAAGGTTTTGACACAGTTCAAGAGTGATTCCTTGAACAAGCACATTTCTGCCGCCTGGAACCTGAACGCAAGTCTTGACCAGTACGTGGACCTGGTTCCTGCACAGATGCGCACCGGTGATGACTGGTACAAGGGCACTGCCGACGCCATTTTCCAGAATATCAACCTGATTACCGACGAACGCCCGGACCTCGTGGCAATCTTCGGTGGCGACCATATTTACAAGATGGACATCAACCAGATGATTGATTTCCACCTGAGCCGCGCCGCCCTTTTGACCATCGCCGCCATTCCGGTGCCGGTCTCTGAAGCACGCGAATTCGGCATTATCGAAGTGGATGCCGACAACCGCATGATCGGTTTTGAAGAAAAGCCCAAGAACCCGAAAGAAATGCCCGGCAACCCCGGCTACTGCCTCGCCAGCATGGGCAACTACATCTTTACGAGCAAGTTCCTGGTGCGTGAACTTTTGAAGGGTGCCGAAAACGGCGCTACCGACTTCGGCAAGCACATTATCCCGAGCCTGTACAAGGACTACCCCGTTTACGTGTACGACTTCAACACCAATATCGTGCGCGGCGAACAAGCTTCTACCAAGGGTTACTGGCGCGATGTGGGTACGCTCGACGCCTTCTTCGAAGCGAACATGGACCTTTGCTCCGAAAACCCGCCGTTCGACCTTTACAATAACTACTGGCCGATCCGTACTTTCAACTGGAACCAGCCTCCTGCAAGATTCTTCGCTGGCGACGGAGATGCTCACCAGGGCGCAGCCATTGACTCTATCGTGTCTTCGGGCTGTATCATTGGCGGCGGTACCGTTGTCAAGAGCATTCTCTCTCCCGGCGTTTCTATCCAGAAAGACGCCCTGGTCGAAGAATCCATCCTCTTCCCGAACGTGACGATTGGCCCGGGTGCCAAGGTGCGCCGCGCCATCATCGAAAAGGGCTTGCATATTCCTGCCGGTTTCCAGATTGGCTACGACCTGGAACGCGACAAGAAGCTCTTCCACGTGACAGAATCTGGCATCGTCGTCCTCGCCAAGGATACGATTATTAAAGCCTAAAGAATTGCGCAACGCGTAGGAGGCGAGCGCCACTTCAACCTATTAAAAAGCCCCGACATTGTCGGGGCTTTTGGTCTTTTGAGTGAGGAAAATTAGTTTAAACTAGGGGTTTGCAGGAATTTCGCCAGCGCCACCACCGAAGTCTCCACCGCCGAATTGGCTCCAGTCGACGTCACCACCTTCGCCGCCACCGAAGCTGCTCCAGTCCATGTCGCCCATGCCGCCACCAAAGTCACCGCCCATGCCGCCGAAGCTGGACATATCCATGCCCCACTGGCCGTCCTTGCAGACATAAGTCATTTCTATGTCCTGACCCATCATCGTCATGGTTTCTTTCTTCGTGGCACCTTCTTCCGTGCAAGCGTTGGCCGCAGCAGAAGCAGTGGAATCATAGGCCCACTGGCCATCCTTACAGACCATCACCACGCCGAAGGTTTCCTTGGTTGAACCTTCTTCGTCGCACTTCATCATATTCATGACAGAGGCAGTATCGACGGTCCACTGGCCATCCTTACAAGTCTGCATAATGCCGTTCATCACTTCCTGAGTAGCACCTTCTTCATCACACTTCAGGTAGTTCATGTAACCGCTGGTATCCGGAACAAAAACATCACCAGCGGCGCTCGAAGAGCTTTCTGCCGTATTATCTGTTCCCGGATTAGACGTTTCAGAGCCAGGATTCGATTCTGCGCCCGAATTATCTTCCTTTTTACCAGAACCGGCATCATCCTTCTTGGATTCCGAGCTCTTTACACTTTCTTCGCTAGAAGAACTTGTAGCTGTCTTGTCACCACCATCATTGGAATCGCTAGAAACGACCGGGGTATCGCCCTTGGAATCGTCGCTACTTGCCGATGCAGAATCATCGCAAGCAATGAAGGTGAAAACAGATGCGGCGAGAACCGCAAGACCAAGTTTTTTGAATTTCATATTATCACTCCTTGAAAATTCTACGATGAAAGATATTTTTCCGTAAGAAAAAAAGCCATTTTGTAAATCAAAAACTGTTGTATGACACACCAACATCATCATACAAAAAGCCACAAAACAGCCTAAATTTTTTAAATTTGAGCACATGAGCGAAGAACTGAGCGCAAATTTATCGAAAAAATTACAAGAGTTAGCCAAGGCCCCCAAATACCGTGGAGCCATTTTCCAAATTGAAGCCGACGAAAAGGGACTTGCCCTCGTAGACGTGAAGGAAGCTAGCCTGAAAGTCTACTTGATGATTGACCCGGAATGCGACAAGATTCTGGAAACCCGATTCTTTACCTACGGCGGCCCCGTGTTTACCGCCCTTGCGGACACCTTCTGCAAAAAAATCCAGATGGTTACCGTGGACGAAGCTTGTGCCATCACAGCTGAAAGCCTTGAACTTGAACTCCGTGACACGCCCGATGTGCCCGCCATTGCAGGCACCGCTCCTGAAATTAAGCAGATGAATACGCTGATCAAGCGCATTCTCGAGACGTACCCCGAAAAGAAGGGAACGGCCATTCTGGTTCGCGAAAAGATGGAACGCATCAAGTACCGCACCCAGACCGCCGAAGGCCGTGCCGAAGCTGACGCCGAATGGAACGCCCTCACCAAGATTCAGAAAATCGAAAAGGTCGAAGCCTGGCTGCACCAGTCCGTACGCGGCATGCTCCAGGGTGACGGTGGCGACGTTGAAATTCTCGATCTCACCGAAGACAATCGCCTGAAGATCCGTTACCAAGGTGCCTGCGCTGGTTGCGGATCGGCCATGGGCGGGACGCTCTTCTATATCGAAGACGAACTGAAGAACAATGTCTATTACAACTTGATCGTGGAACCCGAAGACCCGCTCGACAACATTCAGCAGAACGAAATGTCTGATGCTGATCGAAATTTGGCCGGATTAGACGACAACAATCCTCCCCCCAGCCTTTTCTAAAATTTTATATTAAAGTTTGAAAACAACAAAGGAAACCTTATGTCCGAAGAACTCGTTTTGAAATTCGTAGACCCGAAGCCGATGCGCTACGGCGAAAATTCCCACCAGTCCGCAGTGTTCTACCGCGACCCGACCTGCACCGAAGCTAGCCTCGCTACCGCCAAGCAGCTCTGGGGCAAGGAACTTTCGTACAACAACATCGTAGACGCCGACGCAGCCCTCGAAATGGCCCGCGAATTCAGCGAAACTAACGCTGTCGTCATCGTGAAGCACATGAACCCGTGCGGACTTGCTACCGGCGAAAGCCTCCGTGAAGCCATGGAAGCCGCTTGGGCAGGTGACCCGGTGTCGGCCTTCGGTTCCGTGATTGCCGTGACCCGCAAGGTGGACCTCAAGACTGCAGAATTCTTGAAGGGCCGCTTCGTGGAAATCTTGCTCGCTCCGGCATTCGACGACGATGCTCTCGAATTCCTGAAGAACAAGTCCAAGGACATTCGCCTCCTCGAAGTGGGCGAAATCAAGAAAGCAGCACATTGCAAGGTGTACAAGCACGTGATTGGCGGCATGCTCGTTCAGGACCGCGACGTGGACACCTACGAAAAGTTTGAATGCGTGACGAAGGCCCAGTTCCCGAAGAACAAGGAAGACCTCGCCCGCTTTACCTGGCTCGTCACCAAGCACACCAAGTCTAACGCCATCGTAATGGGTTACGAATACAAGCCCGGTTACTTCCAGGTGATGGGTCTTGGCCCCGGCCAGCCGAACCGCATCGACTCCAACCTCCGCCTTTGCCAGCCCCGCGTCCGCGACAACGTGGCCCGCCTCGAAGAAGCCAAGGCATTCTTCGACGAAAACGGCAAGCTCATCAACGAAGCCGGACTTAAGGCTCTGGAACGCAAGGTATTCGGCGAAGTCGTGATGGGTTCCGATGCCTTCTTCCCCTTCCCGGACAACGTGGAAGCCGCCCACGACGCAGGCGTGCGCTACATCGTGCAGCCGGGTGGTTCCAAGAAGGACGACCTCTCTATCGAGAAGTGCGACGAATTCGGCATTGCCATGGTGTTCACCGGCATGAGGCACTTCCGCCACTAAGGTTTGCCTATGATGCCCACGTCACAAAAAGAAATCAATCAGAGAGAAAAGGACCTCTACTACACGGTCCTTGGCTTTCTGAAGAAGATTCGCAAAGCCGGCAAGACTACCGCGAAAGAGTGGAACGAATATCGTTCCGCTATCAAGAGCGTTGCCTTGACTGCCGATATGGGCAAGGCTGCCGACTTGTGGACGATGGACAACCTGGACCAGTTCAGCCCCGACAAGAGCCAGCTTCCTCCGCTCAACGACATGGAATACGTGGCCCGCGTGTCACCGGAATTCCTGTCGCAGCTCATGGAAGCACTCTATTACGGCATGCTGAACCCCACACAGGCCAACATGATTTCTGACGAAATTCAAGACGCCGACCCTGAATTTGTAACCTCGGCATCGCTCGAGGAATTGCTTGTGAAGCTTTGGATTGGAAACGCCAAAAGCTACCGCAAGACCATAATGAACTGATGAATGAACGCGTACGTGTAATCGGTGGTGGACTCGCCGGATGCGAAGCGGCTTTGCAACTTGCTAGCCGCGGTTTTAAAGTGGATCTATATGAAATGCGCCCGGTCAAGCCGACCCCTGCGCACAAAGACGGTCACCTCGCCCAATTAGTTTGTTCCAACAGCTTTAAGGCTTTGGGCATTACAAGTGCCCACGGCCTTTTGAAGCAGGAACTCACCATGCTCGGGAGCTTTCTGCTGGACTCTGCCCGCGAAGCAGCCGTGCCTGCAGGCGATTCCCTGACGGTGAACCGCGATATCTTTAGCGAGTCCGTCGAAAAAAAGATTGCGGAGTCCCCGAACATTACGCTTCATCGCGAAGAAGTCACGAGCCTCGAAGGCGACTGCCCCACTCTTGTAGCCGCAGGACCTTTGGCAAGTGATGCGCTCGCCGACGATATTTTCAAGCGTCTCGGCAGCAACCGTCTGCACTTTTTCGACGCTATCGCACCCGTCATCGAAACAGACAGCATCGACTTCAATCATGCCTTTTACCGCAACCGCTGGGAAAAGGGAGAAACGGCAGACTTTATCAACTGCCCCCTGGACAAGGAAACCTACGCTGAATTCGTGCGTAAGCTTTGCGAAGCCGAAAGTACCGAGCCTCGCCCATTCGAAAAGAATGAGCTGTTCGAAGGCTGCTTGCCCGTAGAAGAAATGGCGCGTCGTGGCTACGAAACGTTACGCCACGGGCCCATGCGCCCCATAGGGCTTGGGCTTGGAAACGACGGTCATTTGTGGTATGCCGTTATTCAGCTCCGCGCCGAGAACAAGCAAAAGACTTTGTTCAACATGGTGGGTTTCCAGACGCGCCTCAAGTGGGGCACGCAAAAAGAAATCTTCACGATGGTGCCAGCCCTGAAGAATGCGAAGTTTGCACGTCTCGGTTGCATGCACCGCAACACCTTCATTGAATCGCCTAAATTCTTGGATAAAACGCTCCGTCTTCGTCCGGATCTCGAATGTGCCAAGGGCATTCCGCCAACATGGTTTGCGGGCCAAATTACGGGTTCCGAAGGTTACACCGAAGCTGTGGCGACTGGCTGGTACGCCGCCTGGAACATGGCGCAGACAATTCTGCATGGGCATGCCGACCCGCTCCCCGACGAGAGCTGCATCGGTTCGCTCATGAACCGCCTCGTGGAAGAAAACGAGGACTTCCAGCCGATGAATTTCAACTTCGGACTTCTCCCCCACCACGAAGGGCTCAAGAAGAAGAACAAGAAAGAAATTCTTGCCGCCCGCGCCGAAGAATCGGTCCGCAAGTGGATTGCGGATCGTAAAATCGTATAAATTAAAACCATTTCTAAAAATAATCTATATTAGTTTTCGTTAGGAGGACTAATATGTTTGTTTCTATTCTCAGGAAAATCTACAGCGCCCTGACAGCCCTGTTCTGGTCCAATCGCCGCAAATGGTTCGCCGGCATCGCCACGAGCTTCTGGGCAATCCAGCATATCGCCTGCGCTTACGGCCCAGACGACGGTCGCGAACCTCTCGAAACCTGCACCCCGATTTACGACTACGACCGGTTGGCGGAAGCTCCCCTCTCGACAGAAAACTACTCGGAATGCGAACAAACGCTGACCGAAGCGCTCGTTTATCTGGGAAAATGCAACAAGCCCTGCGAAAACAGCCTTGTCATGCCCGTGGCCTCGCCCCTGGACTCCACCAAGACCACCCTCGCGACCTACTGCCGCGACGAGGGCCGCCCCGACTGTTCCGCAAACGCGCAATCGGCAAAATCCAGCGTCATCCGCGAAACCGAATTCGAATGTGGATGCAACACGCGCTTCAAGAACATGATCGCCGACTCCCTGATCACGGGATTCACCTGCGACGGCGAAAAAGTATCTGTAGAAGAAGGCCTGCACCGCGGACAACTCGGCGCCAACGAAAACTTGTAGAGGGAGAAGTCTCTCCCTGGCTCGCACTTCGTTGCTCACCACCCACTCTAGCGGGAGGGCCCGCAACGCCCCACCCCGATACACAAAGAGCCTCCCATAGGGAGGCCTTTTGTGTATCGGGGTAACCAGATTCGAACTGATGACATTCTGCTCCCAAAGCAGACGCTCTACCAGGCTGAGCTACACCCCGAGTGCGACAAATATAGCAAATTGTTCAATCTTTTTGGTAAAAAAAATAAGGAAATTCAATGGTCCTTGCGGATCGGGGTAACCAGATTGCCAAAATGTTCACTTCGTTTCACATTTTGCCCTTCGGGCTTACTTGAACTTCGTTCAAGTTAAGGCCTAGAATCGTCATGTTCGCTTCGCTCTCGACGATTCTAGTCGAACTGACGACATTCTGCGCCCCTATAAGACCGCAAAGTCCTACAGACTTTGCTCTCGCAACCGCCCTCGGTTTACACCCGAGGGCGTGTTGACTCACGACAGACGCTCTACCAGGCTGGTTAACTAAAAGGAAAAACCGATCCTAGAAATTCTAGAATCGGTTTCCTGAGCTACGAAGGGCTCGAACCTTCGACCCACGCCTTAAAAGGGCGTTGCTCTACCAACTGAGCTAGTAGCCCGAACGCACCCAAATATATTAAACCTTTCGCCATTTGTAAAGGCGAAACTCGCCTTTACCCCAAAAAAACATCGCATTTTTCTGCATATTTCACATATCCGAACCACATTATTTGTAAATTTCAACTATGAATTTCAAACACTTTTTGACTTCGGCACTAGTGCTGCTCGCGATACCTGCAGCAAGCCACGCCTACTTTACCCAAGGCGACGCCGGACAAGAAGTTTTTTCCTTCATCAACACGTTCGACAGCCCCCGAAACGCCGCTCTCGAAAAGTCCGCCGGCGCAGGTCTTTCAAACGACCCAACCATTACGCAGCTAAACCCGGCCGCCTTTGTCATGCCCGAAAACAAGGACCACGTGGCATCGGCTCACTGGCAAACGGGAGACATGGCCGACAACCAGGGAAGCCTGTTCTACACGGGACATTCAGGCAAATACATTTACCAGATTTCTTACAACTGGCTCTCCTACGGCACCATCGACGGCTACGACGAATATGGCGAGGCTACGGGCAAGGACTACGAACCGTTCAGCCAGTTGGCAACGGCAACCTTCGCCTTTCCGCTCAAGCATTTCCGGTTCGGCGCCACACTCAAATTCGCCGCCGACAAATTGACTGATGATTCCGGTGACCGCACAGCCCTAGGCGCCGCATTTGACTGGGGTATCGCCTGGCAAGCCAAGAGCAAACTTTTCGGTTTCGCCTTCATGGCCCGCGACTTCGGTTGCCTGTTACGTGACTATGTCGACGATGGCGAAGACAAGTATTACCCGATGTCGCAAACATTTGCGATTTCGTCCTACTTCCGTCCCAGGCTTCTTCCCCGACTCACGGTCTTTGTCGACAGCGACTTTCCCCGCTACCAGGAAGCGTTCCTCAGTCTAGGTGGAGAATATGCCATTGGGCAGCATTTCTTTGCACGCGTCGGTTTCCAGCGCACCTGGCTTGACCTCTCCCGCGACTTTAAGGAACTGTTCGCCTCCGAAGACCGCCCCGACGAGACCAACAATGCCCACATGCTGAGCGCAGGCCTCGGTTACGCCATGGATCTTTTCGCGCTGGACTACAGTTTCTCGTACCTTGCCGAAGGAATGGGGCATGAGCACCGGCTCGGTTTACGGCTGAATTTCTAGGCAGTCAAGATGCGTCAATTCGACGTTTTTGTTTTCGAAAAAGACTCTCCCCGCTTTGAGCAATGGAGCCCATCCTTTGAAGATCCGGCGCTCGGCTGGTTTCACGACTCCGACTGGAACCGCCCGTTGCATAACATCGATGCCGAGTGGGTCGTGTTCGCCCACCCCGCCGTTATGGTCGACCGCAACTTCCTGAACAACCTGGCTCAAGTCATTGAAGGGTTTCCGATGGTAGATGCCTTCGCACCCAGGGTAAAATTCAACGGGCATTTTTACGGTGGATTGCTGCTCAACAAGGGCAAAGAATTTGCACCCATTTCAGAAAACGAGACGATGCGATTTGTCGCGGCACCGAATCCGACAATAGCCGTCTTTTCAAGCAGGATTATACAACGCACGGGGCTTTTTGACCTGGACCTGCCACCTGAATTCAGACTCCTGGATTACGCACTCCGTATGGCACATGCGGGAGGCAAAATGTTCAACGTGCCGTACCTGGTAGCCGAAGCAAGCTCCGTCGACCTTTCATCAAAAGAACTCGTCAACGGCCAATTTTTAATTCAAAAGCAATCCGTCGTTCCGCTTTGGGAAATATTCTACAAGTCACTTCCCGTTTCAAGTCTCACGGGATTCATCTTACGCCACCCGACCCAATTATTCAAGTTCCTGGGACTCGACAAGGACAAGAAACACCGTCAGTTCAAGCGCGACAAGGCCACGGCACTGTCGAAACTCAATGCGGATTACCTGAAAGAAATATCCTCAAAAAATGTGTAATGAATAATGTGGAATAAATCACCACTCATTCCACATCGCCCATTCTAAAAGAACACCCAGACCGCAATCCAGAACACCATCAGGCAAAATTCCATTTCCTTCGATATCTTGGAAAGGAACGTACTGCAAAGAGTCATGCCAAGGATTGCCAAGATTCGCATCCAGGCGATATCGAACCCACGATAAAAAAGCGCTATTCCACCAAAGAGTTCTATCCAGAACCACAGCGCTTGCGCAAGCACCAGGTAACGCCTGCGATACAGTGCGAGCGATGTTGTCGAAAAGCAAAGGCTCAGAGCCATCATGCGGAACGGGTAATGTTCCAGCATCGGATCGGCAACACGAGCATCGAACATTTCACCGCCGAAATAGGTGAACACGCTGAACAGCAACAAGGAGCCTGCAAGCAGGGCTCCGTTGCGGTACGGCGAAGAGCCCTTCTTCCACAGGAACGAGGCACAGCCAAGGGCAATCAGGCAGGCAAGTGCATTGACCAGCGGAATCATCGTGCCCCCTCCCCTGAATCGCGGGCAGCCAAAGACCGCATATAGTTTACCAAGCCGAATGCTTCGGCAGGAGTCAACCGGTTCGCATAAGCACTCATATTTACCCGGCCATTCAAAATAACCTTGACCAGGGAATCCGTTCCCAGGCTATCGAGTCTCTGCAAATTCAATTTCGGCGGGACCGGATAATATTCACGCACAAATTTTTCGTTGAACTTTCCGTCGGCACCATGACAGGTAGCACACCGGGCATTCCACACCAAAGCCGATTGAACTAGGTCCACTGTAGCATTTTCATTGAGACCAGCCACATCAACCGAAGCACCCGATACTTCAGAAGCTCCCCCCGCAAAGAAAGTTCCCGCGCACGCCCCCGCCAAAATCAGGATGGCAACCCCCAGGATTTTTTCTAGGCGGTGCAGCACAAGGGTCTTTTCAATAAAGTAAATCCGCACTAGCAACGTCATCACCGTCGCCAAGGCAATTACCGGATAAATCAGTGGCAGCACGTTGGCTAACGAAAGTTCCACATTCGCAAAAGGGAACTGTCCCCAGGCCCAGACCACAAAAATCAACGCTACGGCAATCCCGACCAGCAGCGGAAGCCGCAGAATGCGATATTCCTCGGAAGACCACGGCTGGATGTAGAACCACTTCTTCGATTTTTCAAAGCCAAGTCCAGAAGCGGCAACGCGTTCCGCATCTTCCGCTTCCTCGACCTTCGCCATATCGCTGCCATCGACTTCGCCAAAGTAAGCCCCTGTGTTTTCCGCATAGCGGTTCAGCAGGCGACGCACGCCGAAAAATAGCAGCATAAATCCGCCGACAGAAAAAGCGACGAGCCCCAAATCGACCCAGCCGAACGATGACGAAGTCCCATACTCCGGCGATACAAGGTAAAAGCGTTCGAGGAACAAGCCGAAAAGCACACTCACCGAAAGTGCGGCTCGTCCCCAACGGTTTTCGCGGAAAATCGATACCAGGCGAAGCTGAGGTAGAACACCCGCAAAAATAAAAGCCGAAGCAAGGAAAGTTCCCTTGAGCAAAAAATCCCAGAACCAGATGGCGCAGAGAATCCAGGAACAGATCAGCTGCAAGCGTTCCAGAAGACGCACGCGGTAACCTTCGGTACAAAGGAGCAAGTTCACGAGCGCAATTCCCGAGAAAATCGCCCCCGCAATAAAGTAAACCGGGAAAAAGGCTCCTCGCCACTCGGGCACGAATGTCGTCGCAAAATCGAGGCTCACCACCGTATGCACCCAGAGCACCAACGGGAAAAGGAGCCACGCCATGGGCTTGCGGTACTTATCCAAAGCAGGATTTACCCGCGCCTTCAGGTGCACCCCAAAGAAAATCAACGAAAGGACTGCATAGACCGCGATGCAGCAGAAATCCCAGACGAGCGGCGAGCCCACATTCGCAAAGTTTCCCCGCGCATCGAGAAATGGAGCCACCATATAGAAGTTTTGAAGATATCCCAGATGCATCAGCGGGAAAATTCCCGCAAACACGAGGCTTGCAAGTGTCGAAAGTTCCGCAATCAAGGCCGTGCGACGGTCCAACTTGACATCGAGCGCCAAGAATACGGCCGACAAGAGTGTCCCCGCATGGGCAAGCCCCACCCAGAACACAAACAAGCTAATCGGCGTACCCCAGAAGGTACGCGAATCGAGCATCCACGACGATGGCCCCTCGTATAGCGAATAGCCCAAGGCACAAAGCCCCGGCAGGAACAGCGCAAGCCCCGCAAGCATCTGGTAACGGAACATCAGCGCCTCCCCCGCATAAACACGACGGACGGATCCAGGTCGGCGATTTCACGCGGCGCGTACAGGACACGGTCCTTTGTCAACTGGACCAGCGGAGACTTTTCGTCGAGCCAGTTGCCAAAGATGATCGCACGCCTCTTGCAGGCGTCCGAGCATGCGGTGGTCACACCGCGACCGCGCCATTCCGAGGCGTTTCCCGCGGCATTTCCCGAAGCGTTCTTCACCGACGCCTCCCCGATTCCTTCTGCGACCGAAAGTTGCGTCTTGAACTTCAGCCGGTCATTCTGCAGACGGTGCAGGCAGAGGCTGCATTTTTCCATGACGCCCTTGTCGCGTAGCGGGACTTCCTTGTTGAACTTGCGGGCAAGTCCCAGTTTCTGTGCATCGTTAAAATTGAACTTGCGGGCCTGCACGGGGCAATTCGCCCCACAGAAGCGGCTCCCGGCACAACGCTTATACACCATCGCCGAAAGTCCATCGGGCGTATGGTTCGCCGCCCCCGTCGGGCACACGCGTTCGCAAGGAGCCTTACCGCAGTGGGCGCACATAAACGGTGCTCCGCTACGCATATCGACCCAGTGCATAAAACGTCCACGAGCCGCATCGTCTTCGGGGACCAAGGGGATATTGTTTTCCAAGTTGCACGCCAGAATACATTCGCCACAACCATCGCAAAGGTCCAGGTCTATCGCCATCCCGAACCGATTCACCGGAGAGGCCCCCGGAATACTCAAGGATCCCGGACGCGACACCTTCACCAAATCCAGTTGCTTTTTCGCCTGCGAAACCGCAAGCTTCACCTCATCCTCGAATTGCTTGAGAGTCGGACCATCGCCCAACCTCGCCACCTCGTCGAGTGGCAACTTGCGGCAGCCAAACAACAGCCCCATCACCGCCACCAGCGAGCAACTTTTAATGAATTCGCGACGATCCATTCCCATAAGATACCTTCACGCCTCAACGGTGGCAAGCGGCACAATAAGTCGCCGCCGGTTTAAAACCACGCTCCTTGAAGGTTTCCCCTCGATGGCACTTGATGCACGACTGCATGTCGAACTGTTCGCCGCCATAACGGTTCTGCCGGTACCCCGTTCCATGGCAATCCGAGCAAGCGACTCCCGCCGCCGCATGGACCCCGTGATGAAACACGACATGATCAGGCAAATGGCGCCTGTGCGACCAGGGCTTTTCAGACCGATCCGCCTGCATTTCTTCTTCGGCAAGTTTATCGTTCATCGGGAGCCGGTGACAATCCATACAATCCGCCATCGAAGGCATATAGGCATTCGCCGTGGCCCGTGCCCCTGTATGGCAAGCGGAGCAGTCCAGACCTATCGAATCGCCGTGAATGGCGTGGTCAAAAGGAATCGAGGACATTCCCCGTTCGGGAACCGCCGGTTCCCCCATCAGAAAATCGGCGAGGAACATCGCAAATACAACCGCAAAAAGGACGACCGCCCAACGGAACGGCCTCCCTTTCAAAAGCCCAGGCATTTTAATGCCCGAAAAACTCATATCACCAAGAACAGAAATCCCTTAAAAGGCGACTAGAGCAGTCCCTTCTTGGCCGAACGCATCAAGTTCCTGATTTGCTTGTTGTTCAGCTTAGGCACCTCGGCATCCTTCTGGGCACGGGACTTCGGGGCACAGTCTTCGCAAAGGTGTTTCGTCACCGTGCCAAAACTGGCGGCGCCGTTGCTCACGGACGTTTCCTTGAAACGGTAGGAGCGAAGCAGGGCTTCCTTCTTGCACTTGTCGCAAATACCCATCTTGGGAGCGGCGGCCTCGTGCGAACGTTCCTTCTTGGGAGCGTCGCTCGTTTCTTCCCAGGCCTTGCTCTGGGCTGCAATCTTGCGTGCGAAATGATCGTCTGTCAAACTCATATTTACCCTTCCTTTTTTATTTCAATTCTTTCTTTATAAAATCATACAGGAACAGCGAGAGGAACGTATTGCATATCGAAGTCGGCAAGCCGTCGTCCGTATACAGGCTACGCCCGAACTTTCCTCTTTCCAACTGCTTTTCCTTGAAATCCGCCACATAGGCGGCAAAATCCATAATCCGGACACGCTTGTCATCCTGGGAGGCAAGTCCCCGGAGCAAATCGTTCAAGGCGACCACCTGCGAAGGGGCCTGCGGAAACATGTCCTCGGGAATCGTCAAGAAATGGACCGTCGCAAGCGTCTTGCTCAAGATTTCGTGAGCAAGGGCCTGGTACAGGGTAAATACCCCATTATAATCAGTTCCGCCCCGTTTCAGTTCCTTGAGCCCGAGCCCGAGGATAATCCGTCCCGCCTTCTTGCCAATAATGTCGGCCGAGGCGCGGTCCAAGAGCTGGCGCAAGCTCTGGGGCGCAGGTGCGTTGATCGAAAACTGTACAGGTCTGTTGGCTTCCCGACAAAGGAGAATTTCGGCAAAGCGGTTGGCAGCCTCGCCCTGTTCTCCGAGAAGTTCGTCGCCGATAATCAGAATCCTGTTTTCCATTACATATATAATCTACACTCTTGAAGGGCGTTTGACCACCGAAAGTAACCAAAAATTCTCTTTTTTTTGCCTTTTTTTGACAATATGGCCATCGGCGACTAGGGCTCCAGGCACATTCTCGATAGGAGATCCATCATCCAGGTAAATGTCGAGAGAAGCCCCTTCCGGAAGCCCCGCCATCACAAGACGACTCCGCATCGCATTATTTGGACACACGACGCCACGCAGGTCCAGGTGTTCCGGAAACGTTCCTTTTAAAGCCTTCGGCAAAGGGGCAATCTTTGTTTTTTCGCAAAAATCGGCAATTTCGGGGGCAAACCTCGCAGGCGAGTCCAACCAATTTCCGAGAGGATATTCCGGCATATCTGTCGCAAGAACTCGCGCGAGAGCCTCTTCCGGAGCCACCGCGACCAGATTTTCGCGACGGAACCATTCCGCACAGGCATACGAAACCAGTTTCCGGAGTGCAGCATCGAACCCAGGATTTCCCTTTTGGGCCTCAATCCACTTTTCTAGGGGACTTTTATCCTTATCCATAGCCGTTACCCAGGTTTATTTGATAATTTTTTTGTGAAAACTCGGTTAACAATGTAGCAAACTTTGTGTAGGGTTTCTATATTTGGCCGCAAGTTCCGAAAAGGGGCAAAAAGTTTTTAAATAGGTTATACGGTTTTATGGCAATCAGTACAATCCTACTCGACATTATGTTCGTCGTCTACGTCATCGCAGGCATCGGACTGGTCATTTACGGTTTCAGCTGTTACTATAGCATCTATCTCTTCCTGAAGAATAGCCGCACCACGCGGCTTTCCGACAGGAAAAAGATTCTGCAGTTCTATCGAGAACATTCCATGGACGACCTTCCGCAGGTCACCACCCAGTTGCCGGTCTTTAACGAAGCCAACTGCGTCGAGCGCCTGCTCGAAGCCGTGTGCGCCATCGACTACCCCAAGGACAAGCACGAAATCCAGGTGCTGGACGACTCCACCGACGAATGCTACGAAGTCGCCAAGAAGAAAGTCGCCGAACTCGCCGCCAAGGGTTACGACATCAAGTTGATCCACCGCACCAACCGCTCCGAATTCAAGGCTGGCGCCCTTAAAGAAGCCATGGAAGTGGCCAAGGGCGAATTCCTCGCGATTTTCGACGCCGACTTCGTCCCCGAGAAGGACTTCCTCCTCAAGACGATCCCCTACCTGGTGATGGACGAACAGATTGGTCTGGTCCAGGGTCGCTGGGGCCACCTGAACCGCACCGAATCCGGTCTTACGCTTGCACAGTCTATCGGTATCGACGGCCACTTCGTGGTGGAACAGTCTGCTCGCAGCTGGGGCAAGCTCTTCATGAACTTCAACGGTACCGCCGGCGTGTGGCGCAAGCAGGCCATCTACGGCGGTGGCGGCTGGGAAGGTGACACCCTGACCGAAGATATGGACCTTTCTTACCGCAGCCAGCTCGCCGGTTGGAAGATGAAGTTCGTGTTCGACGTGATCGTTCCGGCCGAACTCCCCAACGACATCAACGCCTTCAAGGCGCAGCAGTTCCGCTGGGCAAAGGGTTCTATCCAGACCGCCATCAAGATTTTGCCGCGTGTGCTCAAGGCCAAGGTTCCTCTCCGCGTAAAGATCGGCGCCATCCTCCACACGACGCACTACTCGATCCACCCCTGCATGTTGTTTACCGCCCTCTGTGCTTGGCCGCTGCTCGCCTTCTTTGAACCGGTCGCACACCTGCCGACTTGGGCCTACACCGTCGGTTTCAGTTTCATCTTCCTCGCCGCAATCGCACCTTCTGTTCTTTACTTTGTGGCTCAGCGCTGCTCCGGCTATACCGGCTGGAAAATTCGCCTGCTTTCCCTCCCGATCCTCATGGCTCTCGGCGTAGGTATCGCAGTAAGCAACTCCCGCGCTGTGTTCTCTGCCGTGATCGGTGCCAAGGGCAGCTTCGTCCGCACCCCGAAGAGCGGCGGATCCAAGAAGAAGGCTAAGAGCCACTACGCCCAGAAGTTCCCGTGGCAGGCCGTTGTTGAACTCGGTGTCGGCGTCTACTGCATCTTCGGTCTTCTGGAATACATCGGTGCGCAGAAGTTCATTATCGGACCGTTCCTCGCCCTCTATTCCGTCGGCTTCCTCTCGGTGAGCGTGCTTAGCTTTATGCACTACATCGGCAACCTCATCGAAATGCACAAGGCCCGCGCCGCAGAAAAGGCTGCTGAAAAGAAGGCTAACGCCTAAGGCAAGGCCCCGATTCATACGGATTTATCCGCCGCAGTTCCTCGAGAATTGCGGCGGTTTCTTTTTGGTAGCCGCCGTACAGTTGCAGATAGAGCCTGTAATAGCCCGAATAGACGCCTAGCGCTCCAATTGAGATAACCGAGGCCGCCACGACGGCCACCAGAAGTTCGGCCAGCGTAAAGCCGTGGTTCATCCGATTTTCCGCGGGATACAGCGGATTTTTTGCGGGTTCTAGCGGATTTTTTCGCACCGGACAAGCCTCCGCAGTTCAACCTCTCGCATTTTCACCGAAGATACCTCGACCCATGCCAGCGGCTTTACCCCGGGAACCACATTTAGGACAACATTCACCTCGTTACGGACAAAAGAGGAATCCCTGCAGCGAGGCGGTTTTCGGACAAGTTCTTCTACAGTTTCACCCACGGCGACAACGGATTTCGCCTTAGCCCGCTCCAAGGCCCGCAAGCGATTGAACCCATCCAGGAAGCGCCCAAACACGAGTACGCCCGCCGAAAGTACGGCAAGGGCGATACAGACTTCCATCAAGGTAAAGCCTCTTTTCATTTCAAGCTCCATTCAAAAGGTTGCAACTGGCCTGAAATGAACGCGGGCATCAGCATCGAATCAAGCCCCAGGTTTCCGCTTTCGAGCGACATCGCAAACGAAGGGTGCCGACGACGCACCTTTCGCGCCCCGTTCGGGAACAGCACCTCTCGGCGCGCCACAACAACGCCCGAGAAATCAAACCCCTGCGAAATTTCGATGCGGTCTTCGCTGAATGCCTCTAGCCAGCGTACACGGACATTGCCTCGTAAAGTAATTGGTCCCCGCGCATAGACCCGCAGTGTATCGAAGTTCACACTCCCCCGCACTTCCGCAGAACCATCGACCCTAAAGCGCCCCGACGAAGTATTCCCATCCAAATTCAGAGTCAAGTCACCTTCCTGCACCCAAAGCGACATGGGCTGCATCCGCCCCAAAAAGCGACGGTTTCCCGACTTGACTTTCAGGGCGAGCGGTGGCTTCGCCATCGAGATTTCGCGGATCAGTTCCCGGCGAAAGCCCTCGTAAATTTCACGACGGCGTTCATAGGAATTCAGCAAGGAGCAAGCGCTATCGCAGGGGACGCCCGCCAAGATACGAATCCGCTTGTCGGCGTTTTCCGAATTTGTCGTAGGCATGGACGCCGACAAGACTGCCCAGGGGCCAAGATGTCCCCGTTCTACTTTAGGGAGCGCCCTGTTCCATGGCGGGCGTTCAAAGAAATCCGCCGGCAATCCCGACAGGTTCGCGATCAGCGCCGATTCCGCATCATAAATCCGCTGCTGTTTCTGCAACTGCCGAAGTGCAACGCGCCGCACTCCACCCGGCATCTGCAAAAGGGATGTCAGCAGGAGCGTCACCGCCAAAAGAATCCCTAGAACCAGCGGCAAAACGGCCCCGCAACGATCCTTTGCAAAACAGAGCGCCCCCTTATTCATCACCCACACCCCGAACCACAACCGAATCTCCACAGACAAGCCGCACTCCTGCACGGCGAATGGACTCCACCACAAAATCTCCGATAGAATCCCCTGGAGAAGCGACGCGAGATTCTGCCGCCACCGTAAACATCGCCAATTTTTCGCCGACCACCCCGTTCAGGCGGAAATCAGGCAACGAGCATTTTTTTCGCACAACCGCCGATTCTTCGGCGAACAGTTTTTCGACATAGTCCTTTTCTACGGGTTCCGCCGATTCAAGCGTTTCGGGGGCAGGCAGGAGTTCCACCGGAGCGGCCTCTACGCAATCCTTGCACGACAAGGAATCCTTTTCGCGATACACCCATAACTCATACAAAAGCGCCAAGCATAAGAGCAACACCGTACCGAGCATTTTCCAGGGAACCTCCAAATGGGAGCTTCTGCGGACGCCTCGCAAATTCACCTCTTTCCAGAACGGCTTCCGCGCGGACTTCTTAAAATTCCGCCTATCAAAACGGAACTGCAGCTCCATTTCCGCAAAATGGCCTATCCGCGAAAAAAGCACATCCGTCTTCAGGAAACATCGGAAGCGGCACAAATGAGCCTCCTGCGAAGCGCTCTCTCCACCGACACCGCGCTCCTCGGACCAATACGCCAATCGTCCTTCGCAAAATACCAGCGAATAAAGGCCCCCTTCAACCAACGCATAGCACCAGAAATTGCCTCCATTATCTTCTGTAGTTGCCTGCCGAACAACCACTTCTGCAACAGAATACAAAGCGATTTGCCGCGGCAAAAGGCGCCTCCGATTCAAAGGACTCCAAAAGCGAACCGGAAATTTCCTGATTTTTGAAGGATCCTTCGCTGACGCTTCTACATTTTCCGCAGCCCTCACCATCACAAGGCAGCGCGAAATGGATTGATGCGATTCAACAAAAGAGACCAGCGGCAAAACGGCAAAGTTTCCCCCATTCAATTTCAAATGCCAACAGGTTTCAGGAAACTCCTTCGCAAAAGCAATTTCAGCATCCCTCGGCGAAAAATCGCCACCATATTCCGTCGGACAATCCCAAGTGAATATCTTTGCATCTATCGGATACGCGCGCGACATCAGCGCCCCGCCTTTTCGACATGCGGCGTAATGAATATCGCCAGTTCATTTTCTTCTTCCTGTTCCGAAGTGTAGCTGAAGAGCCGCCCCAGCAGCGGAATGCTCCCCAGGAACGGCACCGCCGAACGCACCTCAGACTTGCTTTTGCGAATAAGGCCTCCCAGACAAAGCGTTTCGCCGTTTTCCAGCACCACGACCGTCTTCAGGTTCCGCGTACTGATGTCACGGGGGCCGTCACCGGAGCTGCGGCCCGCCGTCTTGATTTCAGGCGACACTTCCAGAGTGATGCGTCCATCTTGCGTCACTGACGGCGTGAGTTCCAGCGAGATGCCGTCGTTGAACGAACGGTAATCCGTAATCGGGTAACCATCGGCAGAAACCTGGCTGACCAGATAGTAGACAGTATTCGTCACATTGAGTTCCGCCTTGTTGCCGTTGAGAATCGTAAGGCGAGGACGTGCCAAGACCTCGGCTACATTATTTTCTTCCATCGAGGCAAGTTCCATTTCGAACCGATCGGGCAACAGGCCGATTTTTCCGAACGCCCCCGACACGGAAAAATCCTTACTCATAAAATCAAGATAACCGCGCGCCCCGATATCCCGCTCGGCCGTTTTCCGCGTCGCGCCACTATGAAGACCGATTTCGAAACCGCGCCCCCGCTTGAACTCCACCACGATACACGAAAGAGTCACCTGCATCGCGGGGAGGTCCACCTGTTTCAGCAAATCGACCGCCATCTGGATTTCGGAAAGCGAACCCGCCAAAAGCAGGGCGTTCTGTTCCTTGACTTCCGTCGAGACGAAATTCGCACTCGGCGAGACCTTCCCCAGATGAGCCAGCGCACGCTCCGAGTGGATATGGCGCAACGGATAAAGGCGCGTCGTAGAAAGGGCGTTGCGCATTCCCCCTTCAGATACATACAAAGTATTGCTATCAAGTACATAGCTGTAGCGACGCCCCCTGAAAAGCGACTCCACCAAATCTTCGAGAGTCGCCGCGTCAAACTTGAGGCGAACCGTTTCGTGAACGTCCCCGTAAACCGCCAAGTTGAGCCCCGAAAGATCCGCCAGTTCGTCAAGCACCTGCAAGAGTTCTCCTTCTGCGATTTCCGCCGAATACAAGTCGCCGTCGCGTTCCAGGCGAATGTTACCTGACGAGTTTCCGCCGCGGTCATTCGCCCCGGCTTTCGCGCTCTGACGGAACCTTTCACCGACGCGGAGGCATTCCCCCTCGCGCCACACGCGAAAGCCGTGCGCCCCCATGAGGGCGCGGAACGCCCCCTCCGCTGGCATTCCCTTAAGATTCCCCGTAATGCGCCCCTCAAGTCCCGGCGACGCCAAAATGTTCAGCCCCGAATTCAGCGAAAATTCTCGCACGAACTCGTTCACCTCCTGCCCCTTGACCGAAAGTGTCACTAGCGAATCCTGCATACGGAATTCCGACTCGCCGCGCGCTCTCGCCCGCCGCACATGAAAAACGGAACCTTCCTGCACGACCTCCAGGCCATGCGCCGAACAAAGGGCAGTAAGCCCCTCCATGACGCCCACCCCGTCCAAGTGGAACGTCACCCTGAAATTGAGCGAATCATCCACCAGCATCGGCGTGTCGTAAGCGCGCGACATCGCACGCACGACATCCGCCAAGGGCGTATCTACAAAATCAAGAGTCGCCCCCCTCAAGTACGAAAGCGGGAGCAACAAGTAAACGAGGATTTTAAGGAATCCCAAAGATCTGGACAAAAGTCTCTCGGGATAGGCAATGACCCTGCCGCGGGATATACCAATAACCGCCACTTTGGCGGATATTCGCAATATACAAAAATTTTCCGGTTAAGGCAAACGATTTTTTTACGAACAAATTCCATACATTTATCACCACGAACAACGAGACAGGTCTATCAACACCCCATTTTTGTAACATTGTACTTGGATGTAAAGCCATACAATTTTTTCTTGTGTTCTTAAATGTAAAAGAAGTCATCACAAGCGGCAATCCGAGGGTATTTTCCAAGATCTAAGTTCTAAGCCCCAAATTCTAATACTATATTTTGGCCACTATGCAGATTACTAACGCTTCTCAACTTACTGGTGTTTTCCCCGCGTTGTTCACCCCGCTCAAGAACGACGATCCCAAGAACCTTCGCAACTCCATCGACTACAAGAAGATGGGCCAGATGATCGACGACGTGATCGCTAACGGCGCAAGTGGCGTGCTCCCTGCCGTGACCACGGGTCAGAGTGCGACGGTTTCTCCGCAGCAGCACCTGGATGTTATCAAGTTTACGCTCGACTATGTGGACGGCCGCGTGCCCGTGATTGCCGGTGCCGGATCCAACTGCACTCGCGAATCGATCGAAATGATCGAAAACGTTCAGAAGATTGCCCCGGTGGCAGTCCTCTGCGTGACTGGTTACTACAACAACCCGCCGCAGGAAGGCCTCCTGAAGCACTACCGCACGCTCAGCAGCGAGACGGGCGCGAAGATCGTGATTTACAACGTTCCGGGCCGCACCTCCAGCTACGTGCACCCCGACACCTTGATTGAACTTGCCGAAGACAAGAACATCATCGGTCTGAAGCAGGCCGTCGAATTCGGCTTTGGCGAAAAGTTCCACGAAGACACGATGCGTGTGATCAAGGAAACGAAGGGCAAGGACTTCGCCGTGATGAGCGGTGAAGACGGCCTGTTCGCAGACCTCCTCGAAATGGGCGGCACGGGCCTCATCAGCGCTTCGGGCAACATCCCCGAAGCCACGAAGACCTTCGTGGACCTGTACAAGGCTTTCCAGGCCGGCGACAAGGACAAGGCTCACAACCTGCAGAAGGACGCTCGCGACTTTATCGACATCACGTTCTGCCGCAAGAACCCGATTCCGCTGGGCACGCTGTTCAACAGCCCGCTGTTCCAGCCGCTCGTGAGCGTGAAGGATACCGCAAACGGTGCAGACGCTGTCGCCCGCATCATGAAGTTGATTGAAGAAAAGGCCCCGAGCCTGAAGAAGTACCACGTTTAATTTTATCCCAGGAGATTCACATGGCTAAGACTCAGAAATCCATCAGTGACGAAATCTGCGACTACCTCAAGAAACAGAAGCTCTCCCCCATTCCCGTTCAGACCCTGAACGAAGACATGGAAACCACCCGCTACTTCGGTGGCGACCTCAAGGAATTCATTGCCGCGGCAAAGACGCTCGGCGCCAAGGGAATCTTTGTTGAAACCCTGTACCTCGAAGAAGACGAATTCTACTACGACAGCGGCATGGACGACGAAGAATACATGGCCCTGTACGGCGACGAAGAATGCTGCAACGGCGAGTGCAAGTGCGGCAAATGCGACGGCAAGAAGTCTAAGAAGTCCAAGGACGATGACGATTCCGACGTCGACGGCGTTTACTTTGAACCCGAAGACCTCGACGGTCTCGACCTCACGCTCCTCAAGCCGCAGATGGCCAAGTACCTCGACCGCGTAGGTGAAGCCTGCGGCGCACGCCTCACCGTTCCGGGCGTTGACCACCTCGAAGTGGAAATCTTCGCTGACTGGTACGATGACTTTGCCGAACTCGTAGACGAAGCCTCCGAAGCAATCGAAATTGACCCGACCGACGCACTCCGTCAGGCACAGGCCATTTTCGAAGCTGAAGAAGCCGAGCTCGCCAAGGAAGAAGACAAGAGCGTCAAGAAGATTGCCGCCCATCCGCCGAAGGGTGGCAAGAAGGCTTCCAAGAAGAAGTAATTCTTCCAAGCAAACAAAGTAATTGCATACAAGTTAAAAAGTCGCGACATTGTCGCGACTTTTATTTTTCATATTAAAACATTTTCCTAGAACGTTGGATTAGCGAGCATAGCAAGGTCCTAATCACTATCTTGTAGCGGAAACAAGTTTCCGACAAGATAGGATTACGACATCCTTCGACGAACAATGAGCAGAGCTCATTTCCCGCACTAAAGTGCGGAGTCTCAGTAGCCGCAGCCCCTAATTAGCCGTGGTACAATTTGCTAGTCTGATACGTCGGTTCAGTCGTCAGGTTCACGCCGAGGCGGCGGAACACGCCTACGTCGACCTGAGATAGAATCACGCTGGAATGCACTTCGCAGTGGCGAAGTTCCGGGAGCTTTTCAAGTGCAATCTTTGCATTGTAATCCGTCAGGGCGCAAACAGAGAGCGCAACCAGGACTTCGTCCATGTGCAGGCGCGGGTTCTTATGGCCGAGCTGCTTGGTCTTCAGGTTCTGAATCGGTTCAATCACCATCGGCGAAAGCAGACGCACCTCATCGGGAATTCCGGCCAGGTGCTTGAGGGAATCCAGGAGCATTGCAGAAGAGGCGCCAAGCAGCGAAGACGTCTTGCCCGTAATGATGGCACCGTCGTTCAGCTGAATCGCCACCGCCGGACCACTCGTCAATTCAGCCTTTTCGACAGCGGCAGCAATCACCGGACGGTTTGCAGTACTGATCTGGGCCTGTTCCATAATCAGTTCCTGCTTGTAAATCTGTTCCTTGTCGGCATTGCCCTTACGCACATCGCAAAGCGTATTGTAATAGCGGCGGATGATTTCCTGACGGGCGGCTTCGCAGACAGCATCGTCATCGACAATGCAGTTGCCGGCCATGTTTACGCCCATGTCCGTCGGGCTCTTGTACGGAGATTCACCCAAGATGCGGGTAAACAGGGCGTTGAGCACCGGGAAGATTTCCACGTCGCGGTTGTAGTTGATGGTCGTCTTGCCGTAAGCTTCCAGGTGGAACGGGTCGATCATGTTCACGTCGTTCAAATCAGCCGTCGCGGCTTCGTACGCGAGGTTCACCGGATGCTTGAGAGGAATGTTCCAGATCGGGAAGGTCTCGAACTTGGCGTACCCCGCCTTGATTCCACGCTTGTTTTCGTGGTAAATCTGCGAAAGGCACACAGCCATCTTTCCACTTCCCGGGCCCGGTGCGGTCACCACCACGAGTTCGCGGGTCGTTTCAACAAATTCATTCTTGCCGTAACCGTCGTCGCTCACCACCAGCGGAATGTTGCTCGGGTAACCCGCAATCGGGTAATGGCGATAAACCTTGAGGCCAAGGTCTTCAAGCTTCTTCTGATAGGCAACAGCACTCGGCTGTTCCTGCCAGCGGGTAAGCACCACGGAACTTACGTACAGGCCATAGCCACGGAAAGCGTCAATCAGGCGCAACACATCCTGATCATAGGTAATGCCCAAGTCGCCGCGAACCTTGTTCTTTTCGATGTCACCCGCATTAATCGCGATAATGACTTCAGCCTTGTCCTTGAGCTTTTCAAGCATACGGATTTTACTGTCGGGCGCAAAGCCAGGCAACACGCGAGATGCGTGATGATCATCGAACAGTTTTCCACCAAATTCCAGATAAAGTTTTCCACCGAACTTCGCAATGCGCTCGGCGATTTTCTCGGACTGCGTCCTCAGGTACGCGTCGTTATCAAACCCAACTTTAAACATCTTTTTTGTCCATCTAAAAAATATCTGCACAAAAATAAAAAATGTTCAAGGAGGTCCCACCCACGCGGCCAAGACATTTAGGGAAAGCAGGCGTGACTTTAGACCGGAAAAGCTCCAAACAGTCACTTTGGCTCCAGCCGTTCAGACGACCGCATCGATGATTTCGTCGCGACCGCCCTTCATAGACTCCTTATTCTTGTACATCAAGGCGTCGGCTCGTTCAAAAACAACGGAAACATTCTTGTCGTGAGCTGGGTCGAACACGGAAATTCCGCAAGCCAAGGAGACCTTATTTTTTCCGGTACCGTCATTTACCTTTTTGATAAAGTCCTGTTCTAGTTTTTCGCGATTTTCAAAATCGGAACCGAGAAGGATTACAACAAACTCATCGCCGCCCACGCGGAATACGGGACTATGCTTGAATGTTTCGCACACAAGCTTGCTCGCCGAGCGGATATATTCGTCTCCCGCGATATGCCCACACGTATCGTTCACCTTTTTCAAGCCGTTGACGTCACAAATGGCGATAGCAAATCTCACAGATTCTCCTGACTGGATTTGCAGGTTCAACCGGTTTTCAAACTCACAGTAGGCCTTCTTGTTCTTAATGCCGGTCAAGTCGTCGCGAAGTGACTTTGCATAAGCGGCACTCGCCTCTTCCTTGATTTTCTGTTCGCGGCGCACCTGCGCATCCACGTTCGTCACGCTAATGACCACATGGTTCTTGTCGGCATAAACCGCCACCAGGTTCACATACTGCGGACCCGTCGAAGTGTTCAAGCGATACGTCAGGGAGAACATGCCGTGTTCATCGAGTTCCCTCAAGAGGGATTCCCTTTCCAGCCCAGCTGCAATCAGAGGGATATCATCCTTATAGATGACGGTCATCGCATCCTTCTGCAGCTGGTTGAAGAAATCTTCACCTTCGAAAGCGACACTCAATTCGCAGAACAGGCGTTCGCTCTTATACAGAGCGTAATGGTCCGTGACAAGATCCACCATATAAAGAGCGTCGTAGCGTTCAGCAAGAGCCATCACGATCTGGCCGAAGACTTCTCCCTTGCCCGCTTTCTTTTCCAGTTCAATGCGTTCGCGTTCATGCTTATCAACATTGTTCACACCGATAATCAAGTATTCGCGTCCCTGCGAACGAGCCTGAACAGCCTTCATCTGGAACCAGACGGGCACTTCTTCTACCAGCAGACGATACTTAAAATCAAAGACTTTTTCGTCTTGAATAGCCTTTAGCAGCGACTCACGGTTGATACGCTCCCCAAAAGCCTTTTTGTCTTCTGGATACACGACCGCTTCCATATTGACCTTGGTATCGGCCCAAAAATCACGGGTATCTTTCAGCTCTAATTTTTGGTGTTTACCACGGAAAGCGAACATTTCATAATTATTCGTTTCAATATCAACAAAGAAGACGCACTCGTAGTCAAGCGAAAGTGCCGAAGCGACATCTTCAAAGGTGAGCTGCATATTCATATTTTCTTCCCAAACTTGTATCTATGTAAAAATTTAACCATTTTTATAGGAAATGGCAGTTTTTCACAAAACGAAATAAGAAAATCATCACCTTTTTGACGCTTTGGGCTTTGTCCGACCTCACTTCGGTCGAGGATGACTTGGGAGGCAAGGCGAAGCAGAAATGCCGAATTTCACAAAAAAACGGCAATTTCAGTGTATTTTGAGGTTATTCGGCCCACAAAATGCATTTAATTTATCTGTAAACAACGGAAAAATTTTACATTCCGTCCTTTACACACAAGATTTTTTTTGCTATCTTTGGCCCAAAACAATAAAAACAAACCCCATTTTCCCCGAAAACGGGAAAATAAACAAATAAGAGGTTAAAATGGCAACCGTTATCCGTCTCGCTCGTTTCGGCAAGCGTCACAACCCCATCTACCGCGCCGTGGTGATCGACTCCCGCAAGGCTCGCGACGATAGCTTTATCGAACAGGTGGGTTTCTACAACCCGAACACCAAGGCTCCTGAAATCAAGTTCGAACAGGAAAAGGTGCTCAAGTGGCTCCAGACCGGTGCACAGCCGTCTGACACCGTCCGCAGCCTCCTCAAGAAGGTCGGCATCATGGACCTGTTCCACGAAATCCGCGCTGGCCGTTCTATCGAAGGCAAGTCCGCTACTCCGCGTGCTGAAAAGGCCAAGAAGGCCAAGCTCGGTCCCAAGGCTCTCGCCAAGATCGAAGCTGAAAAGGCCGCCAAGGAAGCCGCCGCAGCTGAAGCCGCTGCCGCCGCTGAAGCTCCGGCCGAAGCACCTGCTGCCGAAGCATAATTTTCGCTTGAAAGGAAACCTCGTGCCGACCACACAAATTGGCACGGGGCTTTTTTATCTGGCAAAATCCGCTTGAACCAAGGTAACCACCTTCCGCTGATTCAAAACCCCACTAAGTCTTTCATGTCTGAGTCCCAAGATTACATCACCGTATGCCAGCTCATGCGCACGCATGGCGTCAAGGGATACATCAAGGCGATGCCGCTTACTCACGACCTCACGCGTCATGAGAAGCTCAAGGACGTGATGCTAAAGAAGACCAATGGTGAACAGGTACAATTGACTCTGGAAGATTCCAGGCTTGCAAACAATCTGTGGTTACTCAAGTTCAAGGGGTACGATACGCCGGAATCCCTGACCCATTTCGTGAATGCAGACGTAATGATTCCCGAATCGGAGAGGCTCCCCGCCCCCGAAGGCGAATATTACCTGGACGATTTGGAGGGTTTCCGCGTAAAACTGGAAGACGGCCGCGATGTGGGCGAAGTTCTTGAAGTCGAAGAACTGCCTACCGTGAACGCGTTTCACGTCAAGTTCGACGCAGCCTTCCAACGCGAATTTTCCGCGAAAACAATCCTCGCCCCCTGGATAGACGACTGTGTCTTGGACGTGGACGAAGATGGCAAGAACATCGTATTCAGCGCAGACTATTTAAAGAGTCTGTGCCCGGAGGAAAGGTGAAAATCGACTGCATCACCATTTTCCCCGAGATGTTCACTCCCATGAAGCAATCAATCATGGGACGCGCCCAGAGCAAAGGACTGATGGAGTTCAACACCGTCTACCTGCGCGACTTTGCCATCAACGATTACGGCCAGGTGGACGACGTGCCGTATGGCGGCGAACCGGGAATGGTCATCAGGCCAGAGCCTCTCGCCAACGCCATCCGCAGCACGGGTGTCAAGGAAGATGGCGGCAAAGTCATCTACCTGACGGCAGACGGCGTTCCCTTTACCCACAAGATGGCCAAGGAACTTTCCAAGGAAAGCCACCTGGTACTCATCTGCGGACACTACAAGGGAATCGACGACCGCATCCGCCAGTCCGAGGTCGACCTGGAAATTTCTATCGGCGATTTTGTCGTGAGCGGGGGTGAACTCCCTGCCATGCTCGTGACGGACGCCGTGGTGAGACTCCTGGACGGGGCTCTCGGCAACAAGGAATCCGGCGAAACGGACTCCTTTGCGCAGGGGGTACTGGGGTGGCCGGTCTATACCCGACCCGAAGTTTTTGAAGGAAAAAAGGTCCCCGAAGTGCTCCTTTCGGGCCATCACGCGAACATTAAAGCCTGGAGGCGCCAAGAATCGTTAAAAAGAACGCAAGAAAGACGCCCAGACATCTTTAAAAATCTTGAAGAAGATACTAAATTTGGCATCAAATAAAAACGAGGTACACAAATGTCCCTGAACATTGAAGCAATCCACAACGAAAATTTGAAGACCGACCTTCCCGAACTCCGCGCCGGTGACACCGTTACCGTGAACGTGAAGGTGATCGAAGGCACCAAGGAACGTATCCAGCCGTTCAAGGGCGTCGTGATCCAGAAGAAGAACACCGGTATTTCTGCAACTCTTACCGTCCGCAAGATGAGCGGCTCTGTGGCCGTGGAACGTATTTTCCCGCTCCACTCCCCCCGCATCGACTCCATCGTGCTCGACCGTCCGGGTAAGGTTCGCCAGGCTCGCATCTACTACATGCGCGACCTCCGCGGTAAGGCTGCTCGTATCGACGAACGTCAGGCTTAATTAGTCTTTCATCGAGGCGTTTGCATTCCTATGAATATGGGAAATTCAAATCAGCCCTCGCGTCAAGAGATTATCCCGCCCACGCACCAAAGCGTGAAGGCGGGTTTTATTGTATACTCACCCAAAAGCGAAGAACGCAGTATCGTCATTCTCGAAGAAGGCGAACTCGTCGCCCGCGAAACCACTCCGCCCCATCCGGTCGTATTCACCATGCGTCCTGGAGACCTGGTCGGGGTGGCATCGCTTCTGGAACGGGAACCGTTCAAGTATGAACTTTCGGCAAGCAAGGATTCCAAGATTACCCTCGTTACCGAAGAATGCATGGAATCGGAGCTCAAGCGGCTCCCCCTCTGGCTGTTGGCGCTTATCCGCAAGATGTCTTCCAAGACGCACCAGCTGAAGCGCGCGACCGTGGAGACCCGCGTCAAGAACACGCTCAAGAGTCTCGCCGAGTACCTGTACCACAAGCCCGAAAAAGTGAATTTCATCCTCACCGAACTGATCCGCGAATTCCGCTTCTTGACCAAGATTCCGGCGGCGACCATCCAGGAAGACGTGAAGGCGATTTTCCGTAGGCACCTGATCAAGCTTTCGCAAAAGGACGAACGCATTTACTGCCGGGTCGTCGATACCGAACTGATGCGAATTTTTGCGGATTATCAGCAGAGTATCGACAGCGGAAAGGACTTCGTTCCATACAAATTAAGTCTCCTGCAAAAGAAGCTCCTGGTATTTCTCGCCACCCTCGAGAAAGCCGAACCCAAGACTAGCCCCGAATGGATTTCGTTTATCCAGGAAAAGTTCAAAGAAGTCGAAGTCTCGCAGTGGATTAACCTGCTGAAGCTCGAGTGGTTCCGCAAGGTGGACGGCGACAGCGACCGCTACGAAATGGACAAGAAAACCATCCGGTATTTTTTGAAGGCGCTCCGTTACGAGACCAACATTCGGGGGGTGCTATGATTCTTGGAGAAGGATCGATTCTTTTTCACGAAGGCGACCACAACAGCAACCTTTACGTTGTCCGCAAAGGTGTTCTTCAAGGACGCAATACGCGTGGCGACAGCACCACCTACGAAGCTAGTGACCTGATTGGAGAACTTTCGCTCCTAAAGAACGAGCCGTGTCCCGAAACAGTGATAGCCACCGAAGATAGCGAACTTCTGGAAATCACTCCCGAAAACCTGAACGAAATCCAGGAACAGGAACCGGTGTGGTTCAAGTCGATTATCCAGTTCATGACAAGTCGACTTTCCATTGCGCAAAGCAACAAGCACAAGAGCGACAAAATCAAGGCGCTACCGAGCATTCTCTACATTCTGGATTCCAAGGCGACCCAAGCCGCAAGCAACGGAATCGCCTTAGACGAAATTCTCCAGGCGGTCTACAACCTTTTCAACATTTCACGCGACGACATCAAGGACGTCCTGCATCTGCTCGAGGAACTTGAAATTCTCAAGGTACAGGGCGACAATGTGGCTTTCAAAAACAAGAACGTGGTGCACCTGCTGTACGAAACCATCCGGTACCGTGCCCGCTACCAAAAGATGCCGCCCCAGATTCTTTCGATGACTGAACAGATGGTGCTGAACGCCGTCATCAGGACCGTGCAGCAAAGTACCGAACCACTCAAGAACGGCATGTTTACCGTGATGACCCCCGATTTGCTGAAGGTCTCGCGCCGAGCCATGCACGGGGCAACGCTCACGACACGCACCCTGCTTCCGCTATTGCAGCGAAAACTGCTGAACGCCTCCGTGACACTTGGAGACAAGACGTCGCTCCCCGAAATCGAGACAATCCCGTTCTTCTTCGGAGACTTCGACAACATCCTCGACCTGATGGAACTGAACCGCATTTACCCGCTGCTTGATAAAAAATTAGTGAAATAGCTAGTTCAGAATTCGGAATTCAGATTTCAGAATGGACTCAAGATTTCCGAGCTCCGAATTCTGAAATCCGAATTTTTCTATATTTACCCCCGTAAATCAACTAAACCCCTAGCAGGTAAAAACATGAAACTTTCCGCACTTCTCGTGACCCTTTCCTCCATCGCCGCATTCGCCCAGGAAGCAGCCCCCGAACAGCAGCAGGGTGGCATTATGAGCTTCCTTCCGCTCATTCTCCTGTTCGTGGTGATGTGGCTCTTCTTTATCCGTCCGAAGAACAAGGAAATGAAGAAGATGGAAGAAATGCGCAAGGCGCTCAAGAAAGGCGACAAGGTGATGACCACCGCAGGCATTATCGGCACCGTCACCAACATCGACGAAACCGGCACAAGCATCACCGTCCGTACCGCCTCTACCACGCTGATCGAATTTGAAAAGTCCGCCATTCTCCGTGTTCTGAACGCCGAAGCCGCTCCGGCCGCCGCCAAGACCGAAGAAAAGAAGTAAGGAGTAGCCGATGGCTCTTCTCGAAATTAAGACCTACGGCGATCCGGTGCTCCGCAAGAAGTGCGAGCCGGTGACCGAGATTACCCCCGAACTGCGCCAGCTCGCCAAGGACATGCTCGAAACCATGTACGACGCCCCGGGGTGTGGTCTTGCCGCTCCACAAATTGGCAAGAACATCCGTCTGGTCGTCATTGACACAGCCGTTCCCGGCGAAGAGGAACCGCGCCCCTACATCATGTTCAATCCTGAATGGGAAGCCGAACCCGATGCGAAGCCGGTCCCTTACGACGAAGGCTGCCTTTCGGTACCGGACATTTTCTGCAATGTGATTCGCCCGGATAAGGTGTGCGTGCGTTTCTTCGATATCAACGGGGAACCGCAGGAACTACATGACTGCGACGGACTCTTTGGCCGTTGCATTCAGCACGAGACGGACCATCTGAACGGCGACCTGTTTGTCGACAAGATTTCGACGGCCGACCGCACCATGAACCAGTCCAAGCTGCGCAAAATGGCCAAGGAAACACAGGCGAAGTTGAAGAAACATTAATTCTGAATTCTCGGATTTCGGAATTATTCTTCAGTAGTCAAGTCAAATGTTCAAAAGGGAAAAAATGGATTGTAAGAAGCATAACCTAGCTGCATTTATGCTAGAAACTATGCGACAAAGCAATCCTTTTTTCTTTTTCCCTATTCTTGTTTTCTGCTCAATTTCAGCTTTTGCAGCCGACGATTTCGACCTACCCGACGATGTGCAGAAAGCGGAAGTCCCTGCAAGCGTTGAATACATAGCCGATATTCCCGTCAATTTTGCACCGATTGAAGCGACGACAACAGGAACAGCCGATTTGTCCGTCAAAACAACGGCGACAGCAGATTCTCTTGATGGATTCCGCCGCCATGATAGTGGCTCCTGGAATACGGAAGAAACGAGTCAGGACAAGCCGGCAACATTCAAGGAGCACCCGATTCCCGAAGAACTGAACCGTCCGCTCCGCGTAGGGATTTTCACGGGAGTCAAGGAACTTTACTTTAAGTACCAGGGCGAAACTGTCCATGTCACCGCATCCAGGAATAAGGTCAAGTTCGAAGCTGGGGAAAATTCCACCGAGGACATTTCTCGGGAATTTAACAGCGATGAAGGCGGATGCCTCGCCGTCGCGCCAGACACCAAGACACTCGGCAAGGCGTGTTACCCCGGAAGCATCCTGTTCCGCAACACGAACGGCAAGCTGGACGCCATCAATTCAGTTGATGTCGAAGACTACTTGCGCGGAGTCGTACCTTACGAAATCGGGAAACTGGACAGCAGCCGCATCGAGGCCCTAAAGGCCCAGGCCGTAGCCGCGCGCACCTACGCCTACAAGCATTTCAATAGCCGTGAATCCGTAGGCTTTGATGTATACGCAGATACCAAAGACCAAGTATACAAGGGACTTGAATCGGCAACACCGCTGACCGATGCAGCCGTCAAGGCTACGGCAGGCGTTGTCATGACTTATGGCGGAGAATTCATTATCGCCTACTATCATTCCACCTGCGGGGGCATTACCGAGACGCTCGCCACCTGGAATCGCGCCGACCTTCCTTATCTAAAATCAGTCCCAGACAGGCGCCCCAACGGAAAGCCCTGGTGCGACGAATCCAGCTACACCAAGTGGGAACGCCGCTTTGCGGACAAGGAAATTATCAAACTGTTCAAGGCGAATGCTACCGAAGCTAAGGCGACCTTCAGCAGTGCAAACGGAAAGGATTTCAAGAAAATCAAGTCCATCAAGATCAAGGACAAGCTAAAAAGCGGGCGCATCATGACGCTCCGCATCGAAACGGACAAGGGGCATTTTGACGTGTTGACCGACCGAACGCGCTGGCTATTCAAGAAAGCCGGGACGATTCTCCCCTCCTCCTTCTTTTCGGTAAAAAAAGAGGGCAAGGAATGGGTGTTGACGGGGACTGGATTCGGGCACGGCGTAGGCATGTGCCAAATGGGAGTGCGTGCTCGAGCACAGGCCGGGCAAAGCTACCAGGAAATCCTGAGCCATTACTATCAGGGAATCACTCTGGAAAAATTCGATCGGTAAAGCAGTGGATTGCCCCAACGAAAAGCCGTTACTCGTCGTGATTAGCCAAGGTTGCGCAGCCAACTTTGGCGACGGTGAAAAAATCGCCCGCATTTTTGCAAATGATTACCGCGTTGTCTTTGGGATGCCTAAAGAAGCTACTAACGGCGAAACAGAAAAGCCCGCGGCCTTCGTACTGAATGTATGCACCGTCAAGGGAAACGCAAGCGCGTTAAAGCTGCTGCGCGAAGCCATGAGCACGGCCCCAGAGGCAAAATTATTTGTTACGGGATGTGCGCCGAAAGATTTTCGAGAAGACGTCGCTAGAATTTCAAACAAAGTAACATTTACAAGTTTGAAGGAGTTGCAAGCTAGAGATAGCCACACCCCCGCTGCGGCTACCCTCAGTGACCTTGGGGAGCGCAACGACATTCCGCTGCGAGAATCTCCGCTGGTGGGAATCGTCAACATCGAGGAAGGTTGCCTCGATGCCTGCGCCTACTGTTCCACGCGACTCGTAAAAGGCCGCCTGTACAGCTACCCCGTCGCCGATATCGTGCAACAGGTCAAGAGCCTAGTTGCAGACGGATGCGTCGAAATCCAGCTGACAGGGCAAGACTGCGGCTGCTACGGGTTCGATACAGGAACAAACCTCGCCGAACTGGTGCAGCGAATTCTTGACGAAGTTCCTGGCGACTACAAGATACGCCTGGGCATGGGCAATCCGCGTCACATGTTGCGTTACGCCGACAAACTCCTGAAATGTTTCAACGACGAGCGCGTCTACAAGTTCATCCACCTGCCCGTCCAGAGTGGAAGCGAAGATATCCTCAAGGCGATGAACCGCAAGCATTCAGCCCAGGACTACATCGATCTCGCCGAAGCCTTCAACAGGATTCCCCAATTCACGCTCAGCACCGACCTCATCGTCGGTTTTCCTGGCGAATCGGAGCGGGACTTTCAGGACACCTTGGCCATCCTCGAAAAGACCCGCCCGACGGTCTGCAACATTACCCGCTTCGTGCCGCGCCCGAATACACCGGCCTACAACATGACCGGCGCCGTTCCCGACAGCATCAAGCACGAGCGTTCCGCCGCCCTTGCTGAAGCCTTCCAGCAAATTGCCGCCCAAAACAATTCCCGTTGGGTCGGCACCACCGAATCGGTTGTCATCGAAAAAAACGGCTACCGCAAGGGCACCTACATTGCCCGGAACGCCGCCTACCGCCCCGTCGCTATCACCAGCGAGGCGCCGCTACGGCCGGGCGAAAGGTTCACCGTCACGATAACCGCCGCAGAACCCTTCGCCCTTATCGGCGAAAGAATCTAATTTTCTAACTTTATCCCCAAAATAAAGGGAAAAAAAATGAAAAGCTCTAGAGATAACTGGGGTTCGAAACTTGGCGTTATCCTTGCAGTCGCAGGTTCCGCCGTCGGGCTAGGCAACTTTTTGCGTTTTCCGGTACAGGCAGCCACAAACGGTGGCGGCGCATTCATTATTCCATACCTCATCGCCTTCCTGCTCCTGGGCATTCCTCTTTCTTGGATGGAATGGACTCTTGGTCGCGCAGCCGGCAATAAGCACCACGGCACCGCTCCGGGTGGATTCCACTATATTCTGAACAAAAAGCCCTGGGCAAAGCACCTCGGTTCGCTCGGTCTTCTCCCGCCCCTGTTCATCAGCTTCTACTACATCTTTATCCAGTCCTGGATTCTGGCGTTTACCTACTACTCCGCCACGGGCAAACTGATGGAAGTCGTCGCCGGCGGTTACGAACCGATGAAGGAATTCTTCGGCAACTATATCATGCTGAACACCAAGATTGGCCCGGTTCCGGCAGCCATCCTCTTCTTCTTGCTCACCTTCGCCTGCAACATGGGACTCCTTTCGTTCGGCGTGCGCAAGGGCATTGAACGCGTGAACAAGATTACCATGCCGATTCTTTTGATCATGGGCATTATCCTTGTGGTGCGCGTGCTTACGATTTCCGACATCGGTAAGGGTCTTGCCTTCGTGTGGAACCCGAACCTTTCCGAAATTCTTAACCCCGCCGTTTGGCTTGCCGCCTCCGGCCAGGTGTTCTTTACCATGAGCCTCGGTATGGGCATCGTCTTCTGCTACGCAAGCTACCTGAAGCCCAAGGAAGACCTGGTGCTTTCGTCTTTGACTGCGGGCGCCACCAACGGCTTTGCCGAAATCATTCTTGGTGGTACCATCGTGATTCCGATGGCCGTACTCATTGCCGGCAACAACATTGAAGAATGTGCAAAACTCGGCACCTTCGGCCTCGGCT
>JAEEGH010004318.1_pt1 | contig 36590 bp, 20 predicted proteins | sample 9134181 | NCBI WGS metagenome assembly JAEEGH01 (sample SAMN16246544, study PRJNA631951) | gut metagenome | biome: gut microbiome; feature: rumen; material: DP-attached | host: Bos | place: Iran: Karaj | collected 2018-10
CTCGACAAGTCGCCGTCCACCATGTTTCCGTAAACAAAGGCATTGTCCACGGCTGTTCCGTCCGTGGCCGTGAAGCCCGTGAACAGCGTGTAGTCCGTTCCGCCCACGTTGATGGTTGATGTCGTTGTCGCCCACGCCGTCGTGGCAGTGAGCATCATCACAAGCAGCAGCACTGCTGCCCGTCGCGTTGCGCCCAGCCCCGAGGCTAAGGGCGCGAAAAAGTTCTTCCTAATTCCCATTGTTATTGTTTATTTTTGATTATTTATTTGTCTCGTAGGGTATAAATAACACAGCGGCCTTCCTTGCATTAATGCAAAGAAAGCCGTATATTATTTACGCGGGTGCCCGCGCCTTTTCAATCGCGCGTGACTTAGAGTGGTTAAGGCTCATGGCGCTTGAAATCTATTTTATCCCCCCCCACCAGTTAGAGTGAAAAGTGAGTAGTCTCCACACACTGATGGCGTGGATAAAGAATAAAAATGGAAAAACAGATAAAACATGTAAATCGGCCTTAGGCCTTTGTAAAAGCGCCCCACAGAGAAAACTCCTGCAGGGCGCTTTTTATTTTATGTTTAGGATTAATGCAATAATCCTTTCTTTATACATTTATTTGATCATTGATTTTCTAAGCTGTAGATATTTCTGCGTCTTCTTATCTTGACAGCAAGAACATGAAGTCTTAAATTTATCATAGAAGTTTTTAGAAGTAACTTCTGAGAGGTATTCTTTGTTTTCGTCTGATAATCCAGGCAGGCAGCTTAGAATATTCTTTTTCTGTTCTTCTATATCAATACATTCCTTGAATTTAGGAGTATCAATCGTTTTTAATACTTCCTTGGTATAATCCTTGATGTCTTGTTCTGTAATTTTCGTAGAAGAAGAAAGTCGTGAGTTTAATTGATTGATGAATTTCTGCTTATTTGCTCCTTGTGCCAATATATTGTTGACATGTTTCATCAAACCCTGTAATACTTTCATACTGTTTTTAGGGGAAATCTTCCTGAACTTAGATATTTCAGAATCGTAAACATATGCCTTTATTTTACGACCGGAGACATTTCTCCATGTCATGCAGTCTTTGTTTGCCAAAGTATTACAATGGAAATGATGAGAGTCCAAATTCATCAACAGAGGTTGCATTGCAAATGTTGAGCCTTCCTTATATTTTGATGCTAATAATTTTTCTAATTTCTTTGCATCGATTTTCTGCAGGATTTTTTTAATGTCATGTTTCTTCTTTTCTTTCTCACCCTTTCTGACGGATATGTAGATAGTATAGTCTTTATTAGATGACCTTTTGCTAAACTCTACAGGTTGTTTGGATTTGTCAACTTCGGAAACTTCAATTATATCGTTTGTTTCTCCAAGACTGTCTTTCGCTTTATGGACAGTGATTCCCAATACAGTCCAGTCATCATTGTCTTCGGCTTCTGTGTGTATCTCGATTTGGCCTTTTGAAGTTGCAGGGGTTGTTACTTCACAAGACAATGTACCTGTCAGGTTCTTGACGTCTCCTGATTTTGCTGAAATCTTAGGGAGATATCGATAGTGTTCATTAGCATTCAATGTGAAGTAGATCTCTCCTGCCTGACAATCATCCTCGTCATTGTGTATATGTATTTTTTTAGCAGCCACCTTATATGTCTGTGGACATGTTACGACGGCTTTTACCGAATTAAAGAATAAGTAAAGAATACCCGCAGTATGTGCTATAGACAGAGGTATCAGATCCTGAGCTATTGCATTACATGCATACTCTGTGAGATCATCGTTTGCACAACGTTCCAGTGCATGGGTGAATGAATCAAAGTTAAGCAAATCGAAATGTTCCCAATGGAAAGGCTTCTTTCTACTGACGCCATCAGCGTCGTCACTATCGTATTTTCTAGTTAATTGGCCAAGGCTCTTGAAATAATCGTATAAATTCCATGATGGATCATAGTAAACGTAGCCTTTGTCTGTTAGTCTCCAATTATGTGGCAGAGCCTCGTCATATCTGTCGAATTCTTTTGGTAGTGATTCCAACTTTTCTTCAATGGCTTTTCCAGTTGTTACTTCATATTTGTCATCATCTACTTTAAAGAAATCCGGACAATCGGTGTCGATGCCAATCTTTTTTAGGAAGGTTTCCAGCCAGTTAACTCCCATGTGTCCATCGTTGTGTACGTGAGCAGGCGTGCCTACATCCGCTAATAAGTGGCAGACTTTTCCTAAATTATAAAATGCTCTTTCGTATTCTTCTTTCTGATATTGTTCGAGGGCCTTTTTCCAGTATCTGTTGGCTCTGTTAGGAGCAGAATAATAACTATCATATAAGTTGTCTCCGTACCACAACGCTATAGCGGCTTCTACAAGCGCTGTGACTGCCTCATTAGACATACTGCCTAACTTAAGACCGCCTAAGTTTCCGAATGTCTGTAAATAGTTGACTCCAGTTATTTCGCTGACGACATCAGCGATGTATTTGTGATTAATAGAGAAACCTTGTTTACTGCCTCCATTTCTGTCATCACTAAGGGAGTCATTCCAGAAATGTTCAAGCCAATGCTGGTGCTCACCAGACTGTGACACAAGAATCTGTCCCATTGCGCATGCTTTTGCATTAGGATCTTCTACATCAGACAATAGCTTCGTGTTGTCTTCATCGACTGCGCCAAGACATAAAATGTCAAAATAGCTCTTGGCTCTGTCGTAAACTTCTGGAGTTTCACTGTTCTTGTCCAGTTGTAAATCATCCCTTACCTTTTTCCAAGCATCTTGATCTATGCTTGAGTAAAGAATTTCAAGTACTGTAGGGTCAATTACATTTTTAATGGCCCTAACGATAACGCCATGTACTTTGCTGTTCATAAGATTGAAATATAAAAAGTTAGTAAATAAGAAAAAATATTAGTTAGCGAACAAAAGTTGGGGGTAAAATTACAACGTTTATTTTAATCCACCAAACTTTTTGCTTATTTTTAACCTTTTTTTACTTATCTGTTTGAAATCTAAGAGTTTAGTCTTTCTCCCTGCAGAGGTGGAAGGACTAAAATGCGCATAATCTCTATGTAATCCTTTCTTAATCCGCGTATAGCTGTGTGGGGCGAAGCAAAAATCAGTTTAATCCATTAAAACTGTGGTAGTAAAAAACTGTGGTAGTAAAAAACTGTTGGTTGTAAAAAATCCGTGGTCGTAAAAAAGAATCGGTGGCAGTCTTAGTATTGGTATCGTAGAGGCAAGAAGCAATAAAAAAATCCCTCAGATGTCTCACGACAGCTGGGGGATTGGAAAAAATTAACCTATAACTAATATGAAAAATGTATTGTAAAAGAATTTTAACTTACTAACATTCAAATTCAATCTGTCTATTCACGTTCCTGATGTCAACAAACAATTACTTACTTGTCAGCGTAGCCGTAGTCGACGAGGTAGTCACCGTAGGATTAATAAAGAACACCTCTTTGCCGTCAAGGTTTGAAACGCTGGTATCGTATGCCGTAGGCTTTGACGAACCACTCTTCACCGTGATAGTTCCCTTGCCAAGGTTTGATGCGGTGAGCAGTGACAGGGTATTAGAGCATGCTGCATCGAATACGTAAGTGCATATCGGAGTGCCCGACGTGTTACAGAGCGTATAGTATGTGTTGGCACTGTAGCTTGACGGCGAAGAACCAAGGTAATAGCCCTGCGAAGAAGAGCCTACGCTCTGCGTGCCACTGCTGTTACCCTGTGCGCCACCTGCTGATACTGCTATGCCGCCAGTGATGGTGATGTAAGAGTTGTTGTCGCAGTCAAAGCCTTCCTCTGGTGAGCCCTTGGTGGTATATGTGAACACATTGCCGCCTGATATAGTAATAGCTCCCGTCCTGCCATAGTTAGAGTCTATGGCATCGTTGCCGTAGGCATAGCAAACCGTATTACCACCTGCAAAGTTGACTATACCTGCAGAGTTGATGCAGTCGTCGTAGCATTTGAAGAAATGGTTGCCGCCATATATTGTGACACCAGTCTTTGACTCCAGGCCTTCTGCCCCGTCGGTGGCAGTGCTTACTATCAGGTTACCGCCATAGATGTTTGCTGCACCCATTGACTTGATAGCCTTGGAATCTGCACCCGAAGCCTGCTGCATGCCGCCGAAGCCTCCCTGACTGCTGGATGATGTACCGGTAGAGAGAGCAGAACCTGTAGTGGTGACGCTGAGTACAGGTCCCTCGTTGGTGCTGCTGTTACCCATGACGAAAGACGTTCCTGCAGCAGTGGTGCCAGCCTTGATGCACTTGCCTCCAGTGCCTGTCATCTTGATGGTGATGTTGCCACCTATGAGATTAATGGTGTTGTCACACTTGAGAGCCTTAGCCGTGTAGTGGTCAACTGAAGACACGTAGCCGTTGCAAGAGTTGGTAATATCGTATGTACCACCGTTAATGGTGATGTCATCATCGGCAGATATACCGCGGCAGGCACTGCCTGTAGAGGCATTGAAGGTGACCTTGCCGCCATTGCCTACATAGTAGTTACACTTGACGCTTGAGCAATATGAGGCATCGGAACCATTAACATATAGCGAACCCTTTACAGTGGATGTGATGTCGCCACCGTTGATAACCACGCGGTCTGCCTTCAGCGACTTCGACATGTTGCCGTTATTGATGAGTGTCAGCGTACCACCGTCAACGGTAAGTGTATTGTCTGCCTTTATGCAGACAGCATTGTAGGTCTCGCCACTCTCCTCAGTATCGGTCTGACTGCCTCCGGCATACGACGACGTACTGTAAGAGTATATGCGATAGCCTGAGATGGTAGTGGTGTTATAGCTGTCAGAAATCGTAAGGTAATAGCCTCCATTTGCTACGGTGAAGGTGGCAGATGCTACTTGGTAGGTGGTTCCGCGCGATGTTACGTTGTCAGACTTCAGATAGTATGTGCTTGAAGGGTCTGACGTAAAGTCGTATGTATAATAGGTAACGCCGTTTACCGTCTCAGTCGTCGAGAGAGTTGCAACGAGTGTGCCGCTGCTCTGGCTGACACCCTTATACAGGTACATGTTGCTCCATGCCTGAGCCCCCTGGTTAGGACCGAAGCTCTGTCCTGTACTTGCAGGCTTGGCGAAATACATCTTGTATGACACGGTGGTCTCCTGTGTTTCCTGCGTAGTGCCTTCAGTGTCATAAACGCCGCCGTTGCCGTTAGCTGTTATGTTGAGCACGGTGGCATCGCCAGAAATATTCACGTTGCCGTCGGCAGATATGCCCTTGCCGCCGTCGGCAGTGTTTTCTACGGTGATAGTACCTGCAGTAATGTTGACGTCAAGTGCAGCCTTGATGGCTGTGGTATAGCTTGCATCGCCGTCGGCAACGATCTTGTCACCCGACTGTGTGATGGTGATATTGCAGTCGCCGATGTTCACTGCACCGTCTGACTTTATTGCCTTACATGCTGCACCAGTGGTGTTGAGTGTCAGTACGGTAGCCTGCTTTGCACTGTTCACCGTGATGGTGGTGTCAGCCTTCAGGGCATCGCTGTCATCGCCGGTAATGCTTACGTTGTATGTGCCGCCCTGTATGAGCATTGAACCATTGAGATAGTCCTCCTCCCACTGCTCACCGGCATCCAGCGTCTCAGCCTCTGCCTGTATGCCGTCGCCAGCCACATTGCTGACATTCACCGTATATCCGTTGCCCACGAAATACTGTCCGCAGTGTATGCCGTCGCTCTTTGCACCGAGTATGTTTATTATGCCGGCAGCCTTCTTCAGCTGTATATATTCCTTGGCAGCTATGGCGTGCTTGGTGTTACCCGTCACGTTGAGCGTACCAGCCTTGTCTATCTCGAGATGTCCCTTACAGTAGAGTGCAGCCTTCTGCTTACCGTTGGCGCAGTCCACGAGGGTGTTTTCCGTCTCCTTCTTCACCTCCAGTGCTATGCGCTTGCCGCACTCTATGTCTATTGCAGCTCCCTTGGTGCTCGTTATGCTCACGCCGTCAAGTACTATGGTGGCCTTATACTTACCGTTATACGTAAGGTTGCCATCGGTGGTAGTGCCAGTCAGGTTCACGGTGCGCTCTGTAAGGCTGTCGTTATTATTGATGGTGACATACGCTCCGTCAACCTCGGCAGTGACGCCGTCAAGGTAATAAGGATTCACCACCTTTGCCTTTGCACCGTTATAGGTCACGGTGAGGGCAGTAGGCATGTAGCCATAGGTCATGTCGAGCACATTGCTCAATGGCAGTGTGGTGACACTTTCACCATAATGGAACATGAAGTTCGTCCTGTCTTCTGAGAATGTAATTGAATCCGTAGCATTGATGTCTATCGCCACCACGCTACTGTCGTTTAGGGTGAACAACAAGGCATCTACGCTGTTTGCGGTATCTTCAGCGTGCAGCGTCAATGCACACATTGCAGTAATGATAAATGATATGATTTTTCGCATTATTATAGTAAATGATAATCTTTCTATGTACCTCACTTGGAAATATTGCCTTTCAAGCGGCAGCCAGTTAGTTTTCGGAGGGCAAAGTTATACAAAAAAGGGGAAATGAAGTGGCTGTTTTTAATTTTTTTTGATTTACAAATAGACGAAAAGCGGATTTTTAAGGACAAACGAGATTCTTTATTTGGAATTTAGGGAAAAAGTATGTAACTTTGCAAGCAAAAAGATAATTGCCGTGCCAATACTACTCAAACCCATATTCACAAGAATGTTTTTCTTCCTGTACCTCTTAGGTATAGTGAGCAGCATAGTGACAGTACCTAATTTCAAGGGAGCACACATGTATGAGAATGCTCCTTTGGAACTGTTTCTCGACGTATATCTCGTATGCGCATTAGTGTGGCTTGTGCCCAAGTCCTTACGCATAGGCAGGTGGAGCATGCCACTGCGCCTCATCGTCAAGGTGCTGATATATCTCATAATATATCCTCTGTATGTCATCGACACCTTCTGCTTCGTCAAGTTCGGCAGCACCATCAATCCTTCCATGCTTTTGCTGCTGGGTGAGACCAACAGCAACGAGGCGGGGGAGTTCCTTACAAGCTACGTCAACCCCGACATTCTGTTGTCTGAGGTTGGCATAGTATTGCTCGTGCCTCTTGCCCACATTATATGTATCATCGTACAGAGATATGTGAAGTTCAACCGCAGGTTCAGGATGCCAAGGCTTACACTCGCCGCATGCGACGCCGTGGTGTTCGGACTGCTGGTATGGATATGCATCATGGGATGGCAGAACAAGAGTCTGTACATAAAGACCATGTCGTGCAACACCATTGGCGAGGTGGAGCACTCTCTTGCCGTAAGTCCTCGTACCGAGATGTACCAGCCTCCCATGCGACTGGCTTTCTCCATAAGGAGCAACCAGCTCATAGCAAAGCAGCTGGACCGCATAATGGCGACTACCAAGAAGGCTTACGTGGATTCATGCGACTTCAAGAGCACCAACATTGTGCTGATAATCGGCGAGAGCTTCAATAAACGCCATGCACAGCTCTACGGATACGACAAGAAGAACATGCCTAACCAGATGAGGATGAAGAAGCAGGGTTTCCTGATACCACTGCAGGACGTGGTGTCGCCATGGAACCTTACAAGCTATGTCTTCAAGCACCTCATGACGACATACTGCGTTGGCGACGAGAACGACTGGTGCGACTATCCTCTCTTCTGCCAGCTCTTCCGCAAGGCGGGCTACGACGTCACCTTCATCACCAACCAGTTCCTGCCACAGGCCAAGGAACCGGTATGGGATTTCAGCGGCGGCTTCTTCCTCAACGACTCTACGCTCTCAAAGGCGCAGTTTGACCACCGTAACGCCAAGCTCCACATTTTCGACGAGGGACTGCTTGACGACTACAAGTATATAATGGAGCAGAACGGCGACTCCATACGCAAGGCACGCGGCAGGCTCACCATCTTCCATCTCATGGGACTTCACGTGAACTACCGCATACGCTGCCCTAACTCTAAGAAGAAGTGGGGCGCTAACGACTATCCTAACGACATGGACATGCCGGTGAAACGTCGTAAGGTGATGTCTGACTATGACAATGCCGTATGGTACAACGATTCCGTGGTGAACCAGATTGTGAAGCGCTTCAAGAATGAGGACGCCGTGATAATATACCTGCCTGACCATGGCGAGGAGGTGTTCGGACCTGGCGTACGCCATTTCTTCGGACGCATGCACGACGCCAACATCAACAAGCGACTGGCTGACGAGGAGTTCCGCATCCCTATGTGGGTGTACTGCACGCAGAAGTACATCAGGAAGCACCGCGATGTATATAAGGCCATAAGGATGGCAAGGAACAAGAGATACATGACCGACGCCTTGTCTCACATGCTCATAGGACTGGCTGGCATACACTGCCCGTATTACAAACCTGAATACGACCTGCTGTCGCCGCAGTATAACGAGCAACGACCACGACTGCTGAAGCACTCCGTGGACTACGACAAGCTGAAGTAGGCACACGCTGCCCTCCGTCAGCAACATATAAACGAAGATGTAACTATGACATTACTAAGCAAGACCGAATGTTCTGCCCTGAGGGGCTTTGCCATCATAGGCATATTCATGCACAACTTCCTTCATTGGCTCAACCCAATGGTGAAGGAAAATGAGTATCAGTTTTACGAGAACAACGTAAACAGGCTCATGAGCATACTGTCACACCCTGACCAAGACCTCCTCTGGCAGTTGTTCTCTTTCTTCGGACACTATGGCGTGCCCGTATTCCTGTTCCTCAGCGGCTACGGGTTGGTCATGAAGTATGAGGGCAAGAGTGCCAAGCCTGCCGCAGACAGGTTTCATCTCTCTTTCATCTCCTCCCACTTCATGAAGCTGTTCCCTATGATGATGCTGGGCTTCGTATGCTTTGCCATGATCGACTGGATTACTCCCAACAGGCACCACTGGGCTTGGGTTGACATCATAGCGCAGATTACCATGACTATCAACCTGCTGCCTAACCCCGACGATATTATATGGCCAGGACCTTACTGGTTCTTCGGACTTATGATGCAGCTATACATTATATATATATTGTTGCTGCACAACAAGGGCAGCAAGTGGACCGTGGCTCTCATCGTTGCCTGCTGGGCCATACAGGCTGCGTGCATGCACGACCCCGAGGGCGAGACACTTAACAGGATAAGGTACAACAGCATTGGCGGCATGCTGCCATTCGGCATGGGCATACTGCTGGCAAGGTGGGACAACGCCGCCTCTTCCGACTCCTGCAGGCCAAGACTCCTTCAGTCGTCATGGTTCTATCTCGTGCTTGCCATCGTCAGCGCCGCCATCGTGCTGTGCTTCTCACTGAATTTCCATACCTGGCTGTGGGCACCTGCGGCAGTGGTGATTTTCAACGTGGCTTTGGTGAAGTGCCTCCCTGCCACATGCCTGAAGCCGCTCGACTGGATGGGGGCTCTCTCTGCGGCCATCTTCGTTTGCCACCCCATAACGAGAAAGATTTTCATACCTATAAGCCGCGGCGGAGCAATAGCCGACGGACTGGTCATCTATATCGTGGCTACAATCGTGCTCGCCATGCTGTTCCGACTGACCATAAGCCAACTTAGAAAAAGATAACATACATGAAATACATACGTCTCATACGACCAAGCCACTGGATTAAGAACATGTTCGTCTTCATGCCGCTGTTCTTCGGTCATCAGTTGCTCAACATACCATTGCTGCTCAACGCCATGGTGATGTGTGTCTCTTTCAGTTTCATCGCCTCTGCCGTATATTGCCTTAACGACATTATCGACGTTGAGGCAGACCGCCGCCATCCGGTGAAGTGCAAGCGCCCTATAGCAAGCGGCGACGTCAGCGTACCTACGGCATACCTCATGATGCTCATCCTCATAGCCATGAGCATATCAGTGTTGTTCCTGTCGTCCGTCGGCGTCGTCAGCGGCATCTGCGTCATAGCGGCTTACCTGCTGATGGAGATTGCCTACTGCCTGAAACTGAAGCGCTATGCCATCATCGACGTCTGCATGCTGTCGCTGGGCTTCGTTCTCCGCATTATAGCCGGAGGCGTCGTCACCGACATCGTGATAAGCCACTGGCTGGTGATGATGACATTCCTGCTCACGCTGTTCCTCGGCATCGCCAAGCGACGCGACGATGTGCTGAAGATGATGAGCACCGGCATAGCGCCTCGCCACAACACTAAGCGATACAACCTCACCTTCGTGAATAATGCCATAACGATTACGGCTTCCGTAATGCTGGTGTGCTACATAATGTACACCGTATCACCTGAGGTGACGGAGAATTTCCACACCCGATACCTATACCTCACGAGTATCTTCGTGCTCATAGGACTGCTGCGATATATGCAGCTCGCCGTGGTGGACGAAAAGACCGGCGACCCTACCAAAATACTGCTGCACGACCGCTTCACACAACTCGTGGTGGCTGCATGGGGACTCACTTTCCTCCTCATCATCTACGTGGTGTGATAATAATGGTAACCAAAGCATTGGACACCACTTTTCCTTTTAAAAACCTTTGAGGTTTGGGAAAAGTTTTGTAACTTTGCACTCGCAAATCATAGACGTGCACCAATCTTACGATTGACAAGCACTATTTGCTTCGTGCGAAACATTGCACTCGCAAACTCGCCAAAGGCGACCATGAGCCTGCTTGAGCAGACACTCATTGCTTGCTTCGTGCGAAACTTTGCACTCGCAAACTCGCCAAAGGCGACCATGAGCCTGCTTGAGCAGACACTCATTGCTTGCTTCGTGCGCGCAAGTGCATCGCAAACTCGCCAAGGGCGACCATGAGCCTCTATGCAGGCAGAGAGAAGGGGAAGAGAGCAAGACAATGGCACATAACGTACTTATCTCCATAGGTAGCAACGTGGATGGCAAGAAGCAGATGGCTCTTGCCAGAAGGGTTTTGGCAGAGACATTCGCCGATGTCAGGTTCACACGCAGCCTGACTTCTCCGGCATGTCCCGGCAATGGCATCTATTCCAACATGCTGGCGGAGTTCTCTACTGAGTTGCACGAGCCCGAACTGGTCAGGATGCTCAAGAATCTGGAGTGCAGGATGGGTGACAGCGAACTGCTGCGTGGCAAGGGCAACGTAATGATGGACCTTGACGTGCTGCGCTACGAGGACACCAAACGCCACCTACCCGACTGGGACAGGCCTTACATCAAGCGCCTGCTCAGATATACCATGAGAATCGTAGTGGCATTCATACTGACGCTGACGGCTTCCTCCATGGATGCCAGGGGCAACTCCAAGGAGGTGGAACTGCTCGGCAAGGCGATTGAGTATTTCCAGGGGGGCAAGTACCATGAGAGCATCCTCGCATTCGAGAAACTGAACAAGAGCTACAAGCTGAGTCCGCGCTTCATGGCATACCTCGGCATGAGCTACTACAAGGAAATGCAGTATGAGGATGCCGTAAGGTATCTTACTAAGTGCCTGCCTGAGATGAAGGCCTACGCACCCTACGAACAGGCGGTATATACCTACTCCTGCGCCGAGAGCCTCTTTCAGCTGGAGCGCTATACGGAGTCCATAAAGTACTACGAACTGGCACTGCCCTTGGTCAGTGGCAACGACAGGGGCGACGTGCTCTTCCATAACGCCTTCGCCCATTACCTCACCCAGGGCAACACCGACGAGGTGGTAAGGCTCTTCAGCGAAGCCCTCGAAGCATACAAGGCAAGCACCGACACCGCCACGTCGCTGCAGGTGGCACGCCTAAGGCAGACAGAGACCATGCTGCGCGGACTCAAGAGCGGGGAATGACACTCCCCTCCCCTGTCCGTAATAAGATGAGCCGCCACAGGCATAAAGTGGCAATGCAAACAGCAAAGTAATGAAAAATTTGGCAGTTTCAGTTTTTTTTCTTAACTTTGCACACTTAAACGTAAATATCGCTCGGCGCTTGCGACGCTTTTAACAAGGTCGCAGACCGACTAAAAGAACTCATCGCTCGGCGCTTGCGACGCTTTTAACAAGGTCGCAGACCGACTAAAAGAACTCATAATTCATCGCTCGGCGCTTGCGACGCTTTTAACAAGGTCGCAGACCGACTAAAAGAACTCATAAATCATAATTAATAACTTGCGAAGTCACCATGACAGCAAAAGAAATACGCGAGTCTTTCAAGAAATTCTTTGAAAGCAAGGAACACCTCATCGTGCCATCGGCACCAATGGTAGTTAAGGATGACCCGACGCTGATGTTTACCAACGCCGGCATGAACCAGTTTAAGGACATCATACTCGGCAATGCGACACCTAAGTGCCGCCGTCAGGCCGATACGCAGAAGTGTCTGCGTGTGTCAGGTAAGCACAACGACCTGGAGGAGGTTGGTCACGACACCTACCACCATACCATGTTTGAGATGCTCGGCAACTGGTCTTTCGGTGACTACTTCAAGAAAGAGGCTATTTCATGGGCATGGGAGTACATCGTCGATGTACTGAAGATTGATCCCGCTGACCTCTACGCCACCGTCTTCGAGGGCTCTCCTGAAGAGGGACTGGCACGCGACGACGAGGCAGCAAGCATCTGGGAGCAGTTCCTACCTAAAGACCATATCATCAACGGCAACAAGCACGACAACTTCTGGGAGATGGGCGACACAGGTCCTTGCGGACCATGCTCAGAGCTCCACGTTGACAGCCGTCCTGCCGAGGAGAAGGCAAAGATTCCTGGACGCGAACTCGTAAACAAAGACCACCCACAGGTCATCGAGATATGGAACCTCGTGTTCATGCAGTTCAACCGCAAGGCTGACGGCTCACTCGAGGGACTGCCTGCAAAGGTCATCGACACCGGCATGGGCTTCGAGCGCCTCGTGCGCACCCTGCAGGGCAAGACATCCAACTATGACACCGACGTCTTCCAGCCACTCATCAAGGCCATGGCAGACATGGCAGGCTGCAAGTACGGCGACGACGAGAAGAAAGACGTCGCACTGCGCGTCATCGTTGACCACCTCCGTGCCATCGCCTTCGCCATCGCCGACGGTCAGCTGCCGTCTAATGCCAAGGCAGGCTATGTGATACGCCGCATACTGCGCCGCGCAGTACGTTACGGATACACCTTCCTCGGACAGAAGGAGGCATTCATCTACAAGCTCGTCCCTACCCTCGTAGCAGAGATGGGCGAGGCATTCCCAGAGCTCCCTGCACAGCAGAAGCTCATCATGAAGGTCATGCAGGAAGAGGAGTCTTCATTCCTCCGCACCCTCGAAAACGGCATCAAGCTCCTGCAGGGCGTCATCGACGACACCAAGGCTGCCGGCAAGACAGAGATAGCAGGCGACAAGGCCTTCACCCTCTTCGACACCTTCGGTTTCCCACTCGACCTCACCGAGCTCATCTGCCGTGAGCAGGGCATGACAGTCGATGAGAAAGGCTTCGATGCCTGCATGCAGGAACAGAAAAACCGTGCCCGCAACGCCGCAGAGGTGAAGCTGGGCGACTGGGTAGTCATCAAGGAGGCAGAGTCAGAGTTCGTAGGCTACGACTATACCGAGTACCCTTGCCACATCGTGAAGTACCGCGAGGTGAAGCAGAAGAAGGGCACCGCCTATGAGATGATACTCGACCAGACACCTTTCTACGGAGAGATGGGTGGTGAGGTAGGCGACAGCGGCGTACTCGTTTCCGAGAACGAAGAGATACAGGTTCTCGACACCAAGAAGGAGAACGGCGTTGCCATACACATCGTCAACAAGATTCCTGCACAGCCAGAGGCAGAGTTCATGGCATGCGTCGATGTTGACCGCCGTCACGCCATCGAGAGCAACCATACATGTACGCACCTTATCGACGAGGCACTGCGCGAGGTCCTCGGCGAACACGTAGAGCAGAAGGGCTCACTCGTCACCGCCGACTATCTGCGTTTCGACTTCTCACACTTTGAGAAAGTCACCCCGGAGCAGATTCGCCAGGTAGAGCATATCGTCAACGACCGCATACGTCAGAACATACCACTGCAGGAGTTCCGCGACACGCCAATCGAGGAAGCCAAGCAACTCGGCGCCATCGCCCTCTTCGGAGAGAAGTACGGCGACAAGGTCCGCGTCGTAAAGTTCGGCTCATCTGTAGAATTCTGTGGTGGCTGCCATGCCAAGGCAACAGGTCAGATCGGCATGGTGCGCATCATCTCTGAGAGCAGTGTCGCAGCCGGCGTACGCCGTATCGAGGCCATCACCGGTGCAGCCGTAGAGAAACTCATGGATGACGCCCAAGACCTTCAGAACGACATTCGAGCGCTGTTCAACAACACGCCAAACCTTCTCGACACCATCAGCAAGGCCATCAGCGAGAACAAGGAGCTGCAGGCACAGGTAGAGGAGTTCAAGTCACAGAAGGCGGCACAGTTAAAGGAAGCCATTATCAGCAAGGCACAGGACATCAACGGCACCAAGGTCATCTCTGGCGTCCTGCCTATCGACCCACAGAATGCCAAGGACATCGCCTTCCAGCTCCGTGCCCAGTTCCCAGAGCGTCTGCTTGTCGCCATTGGTTGTGCAGCAGGTGGCAAGCCAACCCTCACAGTAGCATTCTCTGACGACCTTGTCAAGGAAGGCAAGCATGCCGGTCAGATAGTCCGTGAGGCAGGCAAGCTCATCCAGGGCGGCGGTGGTGGTCAGCCACACTTCGCCACAGCGGGAGGCAAGAACGCCGACGGCTTAAAGTCCGCCGTTGACAAAGTCATCGAACTGTCACAGCTATAATATTTATAAACAACATATTTTTTATTTCATACCTTTGCGGGGGTTTCACGTGATGTGACGCCCTCGTTTTTTTTATGCCCCTTTTACCCGTAACATCCCCCACCGATTTTTTACGACCACAGATTACATGGATTGTATTTGGGGACACTGTAAAAAAAGAGAAAAGAGAAAAGAGATTTCAAGCGCCATGAGTCATAACATGAAAAACTGACATTTTGGTACTATGCTGAAATGTTAAAAAATTGTCTGTCGCTTGCAACCTCGTGGCCGATTTTTGTATATTTGCATCAGAAATCGAAAAAGCCGCCCTCCCTCGGAAATTCATAATGCATCGCTCGGCGCTTTTGCGACGCTTGCCAAAGCAAGAATGCATCGCTCGGCGCTTTGCGACGCTTGCCAAAGCAAGAATTCATCGCTCGCCACGCAGTAACGCTTGTCTTTCGCTCCATGGATGCTCTGACGCATAGCAGAGTCCAAAGGTCGCAAGCCGACAAAAAGAATGCATCTTCCCTTATGGGAGCAAACTTGTCACTCACACTCATCGCTCACTCACACTAATTATCAACTCACGGTCCCCCAAGTCCTTTTCGTTAATCGATGTTTCCATAAAAAAACACGCCCTCCGAAGAGGGCGTATAGGAATAATCCTTCGGCATATAGCCTTATTGTGATAAGATGTAGAAAATCTTATGAATGCAAAGTTATATAATTTTCTTTTATAAACAAAATTTTTGGGAAAAATATTTGGTAGATAGATGAAAAAAAAGTAATTTTGAAGCAAATTAACTAAATCTATGAAAACAATGAACAAAAGAATATTAGGAATAGACACCGGTACGAACAGTCTTGGCTGGGCTGTCGTAGAACGTAATGATAAAGGCGAATATACTCTACTTCGAAAAGGAAGCTATATTTTCCAGGAGGGTGTAAAGGTAGAAAAAGGCATAGAGTCGTCAAAAGCCGCTGAGAGAACATCACATAGAGCTACCAGAAAACATTATTTTCGCAGGCGCTTAAGAAAGATTGAGGTTCTTAAAACCTTGATAAAGTACGGTTGGTGTCCAGAACTTTCTGAAGAACAATTACACTTGTGGCATACAAAGAAACAATACCCTGTAAGCGACTCGTTCATTGCATGGCAGAGAACGAATGAGAACCTTGAGCAAAATCCATATTATTACAGGCATGTATGCTTACATGACAAGCTTGACTTGACCAATAAAGCCGAGGCATACATACTTGGACGTGCGTTATACCATCTTGCTCAACGTAGAGGATTCTTGAGTAACCGCCTCGACCAATCAGAAGAGGATGAGTCTGGAGCAGTGAAAAGCAGCATCAGCAATCTCTCAAAAGAAATGAAAAATAATGGTTGTGAATACTTGGGAGATTATTTCTACAAGCTATATAGTGAGCAAAAGAACAATGTCAGAATACGCAACCGATATACCGACAGAGAAGCACATTACAAGAAGGAATTCTATGCTATATGCAAAAAGCAGGAATTAACTGATACACAAATAACTGAATTAGAAAAGGCTTTATATTTCCAACGTCCTCTCAAATCACAACGTCAAGGCGTAGGCAAATGTACCTTTGAACCTCGGAAACCTCGTTGTGCAGACTCTCATCCTGACTTTGAAAAGTTCAGGATGCTCACATTCTTGAACAACGTAAAAATCAAGGGGCCTAAAGACATAGAATTACGCAATCTTAATGAAGAAGAAATCAAAAAGGCCTTACCTATGTTTTACAGAAAGAGTAAGGACAACTTTGATTTCGCTGATATAGCAAAGAGCATTGCAGGGAAAGACAATTATCAATACATCAAAGACGCAGGCGACAAACCCTATAAGTTTAATTACAGAATGACACAGGGAGTCAGCGGATGTCGCACCACTGCACAACTCAGAGAAATCTTTGGGGAAGACTATGCTAACGGAATTGCAGAAGTGTATGTCAAGGGGGATGGCAAGACCCCGCAACAAATGGTAAATGATGTATGGAACGTACTATATTCATTTCCTGACAAGGAGAAAGTAAAACAGTGGGCAAAAGACAATCTTCAGTTAGATGAGGAAATGTCTGAAAAATTCAGTAAGATAAAACTCTCTCATAACTTTGCATCTCTCAGCCTTAATGCCATACGTAATATAATCCCTTGGTTAGAAAAAGGGCTTATATATTCTCATGCCGTCACTATGGCTAAAATACCAGATATCGTAGGACATGAGGTTTGGCAAGAGCATAAAGAAACTATTACAAATGAACTAATAGAGTTTATACTCAACTTCAATCCGAAGGACGAGAATATGCAAGGCACTCTTGACTATTGCATTAAGGACTACTTAAAAAACAATTTCGACCTAAAGCCAAACGCTACAGACGTACTCTATCACCCATCAATGATAGAGACATATCCTGATGCCAAGAAAAACAAAGATGGAATATACCAATTAGGTTCGCCACGTACTAATGCCGTACGTAATCCAATGGCTATGCGTTCATTACATCAGTTACGCAAGGTAATAAATGAATTGCTGCGCGAAGGTGTCATTGACAATAATACTGAGGTTCACATAGAATACGCCCGTGAGCTTAATGATGCAAATAAGCGATGGGCCATAGGTGAATGGAACAAACGCCAAGAGAAAAAGAGAAAAGAGGCATATGAAGAGATAAAGAAACGTTACAAAGAAGAAACTAAAAAAAACATAGAACCGACAGATGACGATATAACAAGATTCTTATTATGGAAGGAACAAAACACTATCTGTATATACACTAATGCCACCATTAAAATAAAGCAGATTGTCGGCCCAGATCCAGATTTCGACATCGAACACACCATACCGAGGAGTATCGGCGGAGAGAACATTATGAGCAACTTTACTTTGTGTTCTAAACGCTATAACCGTGACGTAAAGAAAGCGAAGATGCCAACAGAACTTAGTCCTGCCGATTACGAAGGTATTTGTACAAGAATTTCTGCGTGGAAAGAAAAGATCGAGAAACTACGCAAAGAATTAGACAAGAAACGTACAAATCCTAACATGGCTAAAGACATCAAGGATAAACGCATACGTGAGAAAAATCTCTTAAAAATAGAACTGGATTATTGGAAAGATAAATATAACCGTTTCATAATCACTGAAGCACCAGACGGATTTGCGCGTAGGCAAGGCGCTGGGATTGGCCTTGTAGGTAAATACGCTGGTTTATACCTCAAAACTCTATTCCATAAAAAAGAGGATAGAAACAAAACCAATGTTCGAACTATCAAGGGAACAACCACTGCAGAATTCCGCAAGATGTGGGGGCTACAGGATGATTTTGAAAAGAAATCACGTAATAACCACATTCATCACTGCATAGATGCAATAGTTGTGGCATGCATTGATACTGGCAGCTACAATCAAGTAGCACGTTATTATCAGCAACTTGAAGAATACGAGCGCAACAAAAACAACAAGCCTTCATTCCCCAAGCCTTGGCCAACATTCACGGAGGACATTATGGCACTTAAGAATGAAATTCTTGTAGTGCACGACACTCCTGACAATATGCCGAAGCATGCAAGAAAATACGTTCGCACTGCTAACGGCAAAGTTTTAGCAAAGGGCGATTGTGCAAGAGGTTCATTGCATAATGACACATACTATGGAGCTATCGAAAGAGATGGCGAAATACGCTATGTCGTCCGCAAGAGTTTATCAGACTTAAAAGAAAATGATATTGAAAATATCGTAGATGAAACAGTAAAAAGCATTATAAAACAAGCCATTGCAAATAAAGATTTCAAAAAAGCGATGGCTGAAGATATTTTCATGAATAAAGAAAAAGGAATACTAATCAAGAAAGTAAGATGTTACGTACCAACTGTTACAAGCCCTCTCCATATACGACATCAAAGGGACACATCAAAGAATGAGTACAAGAGGCAGTACCATGTAACAATTGATGGTAATTATTGTATGGCAATTTATGAAGGCGAGATAAAAGGAAAAACGAAACGTAGTTACGAAATTGTCAATATGCTTGATGCTGCTGCATACTTTAAGAAGAGCGCCAATCTCACACAACTTTATCCTATTGCTCCGGAAAATAAAAACGGGTTAAACTATCGGTGTTTTGTTCGCACTGGAACTCATATAATTCTTCTGCAATCCGATGAAGAAGAAATTGATGTTACAAATGAAAAAGAATTGGCAAAACGACTGTATTTTGTCGCTGTTATGCAAAAAGATGGCAGAATTGTACTTAGATATCATCAAGATGCAAGAGAAGCTACTATTCTTAAGAAAGAACGCAAAGCAGGTGCATACAAAGACGGCGAGAACTATCGTTCTGAGATATCTTTATCATTATCTGATTTTCATGCTTTAGTTGAAGGTATAGATTTTAAAATTAATGCATTAGGAGAAATTACCATGTTAAGATAAATAACTTATGCTTAAACGGACGTTAGTATTTTCCAATCCTATTAACCTGAGTCTAAAGAACCAGCAAATAGTGATTGCATACAAAGATACTCCTGACGAGAAAACCACCGTACCTATAGAAGATGTCGGGGTTGTAGTGTTAGAACATCAGCAGATTAGTATAACACTACCTCTGATTAATGCACTTACTTGGAGACTAATTGAAAAAAATCCAAGCCTCAACCTTTGCAATTAGATTTTTTTTAGTAATTTTGCACTTGTAATACTTAACGCATCACCATTTCCTGTGGTTCCCAAGCTGTTTATTGCACTATTTATCAATCATATATACAACACAGGTTGTGGTTTGATGTAGAAACAAGATATAAAACAACTCGTTATTGATTGCAATTAATAGCCACATTGTTGTGGTTTGATGTAGAAACAAGATATAAAACAACCGTACAACGACCTCGTGAAGCTCTTCTCGGTTGTGGTTTGATGTAGAAACAATATATAAAACAACTCAAATATGCCGCACATGTAGAACCATTGGTTGTGGTTTGATGTAGAAACAAGATATAAAACAACTTCTCCGATGAAACCAGTTAGTGAATCGTTGTTGTGGTTTGATGTAGAAACAAGATATAAAACAACAAAAAGAAATACTGTTACCGATGTCTTAGGTTGTGGTTTGATGTAGAAACAATATATAAAACAACATGCGACAAGGTATATAATGATAAACGTAGTTGTGGTTTGATGTAGAAACAAGATATAAAACAACAGCGAGGAGGTCTGAAAACAGCGCACTGTGTTGTGGTTTGATGTAGAAACAAGACATAAAACAACTTTTTTTTAGGCTTTGAGAGGGGGCGAAACGTTGTGGTTTGATGTAGAAACAAGATATAAAACAACGCGGTGGCTTCGTGCAGCAGCAGGCCGACTGTTGTGGTTTGATGTAGAAAAAAGATATAAAACAACTTTACAAAACTTTTTCAATAAACCAAGGTGTTGTGGTTTGATGTAGATTCCTTTTTAGTAACATGCCTCCTTCCACTGATATGAAAGGAGGCGTCTACAATTTTTCTCTTTTTTACATTTCTCAATCTGAATAATAAAACCCTCATGTCAATTTGACGCGGGGGCTGTTTTTTATACCAAAAATCTCTTTTCTCTTTTCTCTTTTTTACAGTGTCCCAAAAATAATCCCTGTAATCTGTGGTAGTAAATTACACGAGTAGTTTACAATCATGCAGATTCGTGTAGATTAGTAAGATTCGTGGTTGTCTTTCCAGACTACTCGTCACGTGTGAGCATTAGGCGGTACTCCACCGGCGTCATGCCGATGGCGTCCTGGATGCGGCGCTGAAGGGTCCTGACATTGGCGAAGCCTGCCTCTTCTGCCACTACGGCGATGGTGTAGTTGGAGTGCTCACGCAATAGGCGGAGAGCATACAGGGTGCGTAGGTTGTCAATGTAGGCGTCGGGCGTGCGATGGATGGTCTGGTGCCTGAACAGCCTGATAAGGCGTTCACGACTGACACCAAGCAACTGTGCCAGTTCGGTGGAATTGAAGTCGGCACGCTTGTAGGGCTGCTCCTGCTCCACACGTAGCTCCAGGAGCGCCATGAGCTGACCGTCGTCCTGTAGGTCGGCATTGCGCTGACGCGTGATGTTGCCGTCGAGCAGTTCCTTTGCCACCTCGGTGCGGCGACGCAGTTCCACATCTTCCTCGAGTCTTTCTGACAGGTCGAGGTTACGACCAAGTAGCCTTATCAGCTCGTCCTTGAGCTTGCTGAGTTCGTTGCGCAGGGCTTCATTCTCTGCCTGCAACTGCTGTATGCTTACTTCCTTTGCCATAACTTTAGGTGGGTTCTAAAAATTCCCACGAGTTAAATTAGTCAATCATATAAATATCATTATGTGGGAATTATTAGAACCCACCTTTATAGTTTTATCAGGCGATTTCAAACAGTCGTGTGAATCCTATCTCGTCGAACACCTGGTGGATGTCGTCTGACAGGCCTTTTATCGTTATCTTGCTGCCTTTGGAGTTTGCCACCTTGACGAGTCCGAGGAACAGGCGCAGACCGCTTGAGGATATGTACTCCAACTTTGTGCAGTCGAGCACGATGTCGCGACCTTCACAGTCGTTCAGTACCAGCATTTCTTTTTCCGTCTGTGCCGATGCGGCAGTGTCCAGTCTTCCTTCGAAGGCCATAACGAGGTTGTTTGCCTCTTCTGAGAATGTTGTCTTCATTGTTTTATGTTTTTGTTTTATTTTCTGTGGAGTTATTCAGTTTTCTGCACAGTGTCAGTACGTTCTGATCGCCTATGCGTTCGTAGTTGATGCTGTCCATATAGCGTCGCATGAGGTGTATGCCCAGTCCGCCGATGCCTCGCTTCTCTGCCGACAGTGTGGTATCGACCTCTGCATGCGTGGTGGGGTCGAAGGGTTTGCCGCTGTCGGTGAGTATGAACTTGAGCTGACGGGTGTCTGCCTCTGCCAGCAATGTTATCTCGCCCTGCGTGCCACTGGGGTAGGCGTAGTTCATGACGTTCACCACGGCTTCCTCTATGGCGAGGTTGACCTGCATGACTGCCGAGGCATCGAGCTTCACCTCCTCGCATACGGCGTCAACGAACTCTGCCATGACGGGTACCTCGGCGATGTCGTTGTGAAGCGTGAGCGTGCGACGTATCTGCACGTCGGTATGGCTGCGCGTATATCTTATGGCGAGCATGGTGAGGTCGTCGCTCTGCTCGGTATCGCCCACGAAGGTCTTTACGGCATCCGTCATGGAGGTCACGATGTCGTGGGGTGCCTGCGACTGGTTTGCAGTTAGTGACTGCATCATGCGTTTCTTCGAGAACAGTTCATGCGCCTCGTTCTCAGCCTCCGTGAGTCCGTCGGTGAAGAGGAACATGGTGGTGCCAGGCTCCACGACGGTCTCCTGCACGCAGTATTTCCAGTCGGGCAAGGCGCCTAACGGCAGGTTGGGGGTGCAAGGGAGCTCGTCGCTACCCTGCCCTAACAGCACGGGTGGCTTATGGCCTGCATTGCAGTAGCGCAGGCGCCCCGTGGGGAGGTCGAGCACACCGATGAAGAACGTGATGAAGATGTTATACTCATTATCGTGAGTCAGGAGCTCGTTCATCTGCGTCACTATGCGCTCAGGGGAAGACTCGCGTGCCACGAGCAGACGGAACACTGACTGTGCCATGGCCATCACCATGGCGGCAGGCACGCCCTTGCCGGAGACGTCGCCGACGCAGAAGAATAGTTTCTCGTCGCGCAGGAGATAGTCGTAGAGGTCGCCGCCCACCTGCCTTGCTGGGTTCTGCAAGGCATAGATGTCGATGTCGCCACGCTCAGGGAACGGCGGGAACTTCTCCGGCAGCATGGCATGCTGTATGCGCTTAGCCACACCCAGTTCGCCGTTCATACGCTCGCGCTCGGTGTTTGCCTCTTGCAGGTTCCTGTAGCCACGCACCGTGCGCAGCAGTATATATATGAGCAGTGCCATGCCTGCTATCATGAGCAGCATAAGGTTGAAGCCCACCTGTCGCAGACCGCGGTATATCTCACTGTCGCTGCACACCACCGCCATGGACCAGCCGAGCTGTTCGCCAGCCGTCAGTGACGTGTCGCGACTGATTGGTGCGAAGAACACATAGTTCTTCTCGCCCTGCTCGTCGATTATCGTGGCTTGTCCGCTCTCTCCCGCCAGCATCTTGCGGTTTACGTTGTGCACGGTGGTATCCTTATACTTAGTGGTCACCTCCATGAGGCTCCTACGCATGACGAGGCTCTCCACCGGGCATGCCATGAGTTTGCCTGTGCGCGAGACCACGAGATTGAAGGACGAGGGATAGAAATGGTTTACGTTAAGCGTCTTGGTGAGCCAATCGAGCGAGAGATCCATGCCGAACACAGCCACTGCATTGCCCTTCTCATCAAGGATAGGCTGGGCATAGGTAATCATGAGTACCTTGCCGCCAGCATCGTCGTAGTAAGGCTCCGTCCAGTAGCCCTTGCCAGACTTCATAGGTACGGCATACCAGTCTGCCGTGACGTAGTCGTGGCTCTCGCTTCCTATCTGCATGGACTGTATGCTGCCATCGTCGGAGCGTCTGTAATAAGGCTCATACCAACGTCCCTTCGAAGCATAGTAGTATGGTTTGAAGCCAATGCCGCACCCCACGAGGTTAGGGTTAACCTTCAGAACCTTCTCAATCACCGAGGTCTGTTCTGCCGGAGAGTCAAGACTCTTCTCCAGCATCCACACGGTATAGTCTGACGCGCTCTCCACCGCGTTCACAATCTTCTCTATCTCAAGATTGCGCACCTTGAGTTCGCCTACGGCACGTCGCTCCACCTCCTCGCGTATGCCTTTACGAGCATACCAATACTGCACCGCGGATGTCACCTCTATCAGTACGCCAGCGGTGATGATGATAGCGAGTGTGGACCTTGTCTGCAACGACCTATACCACCTTTTAAGTTTGGTGAGTTTTATGGGGTTGATGGGCATTTTGGGGTTGGCTTTATGGGCTTTATGGGCATTTTGGGGTTTATGAGGTTGGTGGGTTTTATGGGCTTTTTGGGGGTGATGGGGTGCGCCCCAATTTTCAATTTTCAATTTTCAATTTTTCCACGGCAACTGTCGTCGCAGCTTAGTGAGCCATGAGTGCATCTCCTGGTATGCCGATGTCTGTTCGGTATGCGAGGTAGTGGCGAAGGTGAGCGTATCAGGAGCCGGACCGTACTGGTCGGGGAAAATTATCATGAGGTTGGTGCCGTGGTAATGCTCCGTCAGTTCCTCCGGCAGACTGTCGAGGGCAGCCTTGTAAGACACCGTGCCCTGACGTGCCGTGACGACGGCGAGCATCTCGTCGGCATGGGTACTCTCGGCAAGGTCGATGAGTCCCTTCCAGTGAGGCATGGAGACATACTCCGTACGCAGGTTGCGGTAGTGGCGCTCCACGTAACGCGTTATGAGAGCGAGGGTGTCTTCCCTGCCATTGAACACAATGCGGCAGCCAATAGTATCAGAGAAGCGGCACAGGCGCTCCAGCCAGCGATTGAAACCCGGTTCGTACTCAGCCCTTGACGGCACTGCCACCTTGATGGCCCTCAACGTGCTGAAAGGCTGCGTGCAGCGAGCTATGATAATCTGCCTCGACAGACCATTGAAGACACTCTGTGCGAAGTCTCCCCAGAACACGCGACTGGAGTTAGGATGTATGTGTACGCCGAAGATGACCTCAGAACAGTCGTACTCCTTGAAGGCATGCTTGATACCGTTGCCGATGTTGGTGGCAAGCCTCACCTGAGTCTGCACACGGACATCCGACGCACTCGCCTTGCGAGCCACGTTCTCGAGCAACTGCATGCCCTTGCGCTGGTTAGCATCGGCGTCGTTATCGTCATACACCACGTTAAGGGCTATCAGTCCGCGGTTCAGTTCCGGATTGCGCATCATGATGGCGAGGTCGAGCAACGTGTTGCACGTCTCGGGATATTTCACGGCTATAAGAATCTTCTCATCGTCGCCGGTCTGTTCCTCATGCTTTCCCATGCTCTCCCGCAGTGCTACCTGACGCGCAGAGCTATCGGTCACGATGGTAGAGATGATACACGTGAAGAGTATCATCACGACGACGCCGTTGAGCATGTCGTCGCCAACGAGATACTGTCCCGGTGCCAACTGCAGTCTCATACCTATCAGGACTATCGCTATGCCAGCAGCAGCATGGGCAGAGGTGAGTCCGAACATGAGATGGCCATGCAGCCACGGCTGTCCCAGCATGCGGCAAGAGGCGTATGCGGCAAGAGCCTTACCCAACGTGCCCACCACCACGATGCACACCACGGTGAAAATGATGCCGCCACCGGTAAAGAGCAGTCCAAGGTTGATAAGCATGCCCACGCCTATAAGGAAATAAGGTATGAAGATAGCATTGCCGATGAACTCTATACGGTTCATCAACGGAGACAACGGCGGCACGTAGCGGTTAAGAATGAGTCCGCTGAAGAAAGCGCCGAAGATGCCCTCGAGCCCGATAAGCTCACACAGAGCCGCACAGAGAAACATGGTGGCGAGAATGAAGATGAACTGCATTACGGAATCGCTGTACCTGCGTAGGAACCACCGCGTAAGATGGGGTATCATGTAGAGCAGCAGGGCACAGTATGCCACGAACTTAACCACGAAGAGCAGCCAGAACAAGGCACCGCTGCCACCGCTGAACGAGCCCACGAGGGCAGCCACCACGACGAGCGTGACGAGCAGTGACAGCATGGACGCCCCCACGGACAACGTGGTGGCATAATGCTTCTGAAGTCCGTAGCGTGCCACTATAGGATAGGCTATCAGCGTATTGGTAGCCATGATACAGCTGAGCAACACCGAGGCAAGGGGCGAATAGCCCAAAAGGCAGCACCCGGCAATATACATAAGGGCAAAGGGCAAGGCAAAGGTAAGGAGTCCGAACAACGAGACCGAGACGAGATTCTTCTTCAGTCCCTCAAGGTCCATCTCTATGCCTGCGAGAAACATGATATACAGCAGTCCCACCCTGCCGAAGAGCTCAAAACTGGCATCGCGCTCAAGAATGTTGAAGCCATACTTGCCCAGCGCCACACCAGCCAGCACCATGCCTATGATATGGGGGATACGCAACTTGCTCATGACGATAGGTGCTATAAGTATGGTGAATAATACTATAAAGAACACCATCGTCGGATTAGTTACCGGAAAATATTGTGTTAATTCATGCATTATTTTGGGTTGTTAGTATCGAATATCAATAAAATCCAATGCAAAGTAACAAAAAAAAACTGAATTATGCGAATGTTTCGGCAAAAATTTGTAATTTTGCAAAGAATTAATACATAAAGCAGTTTGCACACGCAGACAATCGACATAAATTACAACCAAGAAACAAACTCAAACAGAAAAGATAAAAAATGAAAGTAGCTATTGTAGGCGCCAGCGGCGCAGTAGGACAGGAGTTCCTCCGTGTCCTTGACGAGAGAAATTTCCCTATCGATGAACTGGTACTGTTCGGATCACAGCGTTCAGCAGGTACCAAGTACACTTTCCGCGGTAAGGAGTATGAGGTAAAGCTCCTGCAGCACAACGACGATTTCAAAGACGTTGACATCGCATTCACCAGTGCAGGTGCAGGCACATCAAAGGAGTTCTGCGAGGACATCACCAAGTATGGTGCAGTGATGATTGACAACTCATCAGCATTCCGCATGGACGACGACGTGCCATTGGTAGTGCCTGAGTGTAACGCCGAGGACGCACTGAAGCGCCCACGTGGCATCATCGCCAACCCTAACTGCACTACCATCATGATGGTGGTATGCCTGCAGCCACTCGAGAAGCTTTCTCACATCAAGCGCATACACATCGCTTCTTACCAGTCTGCTTCTGGTGCCGGCGCAGCTGCCATGGCAGAACTGCAGCAGCAGTACAAGGAACTGGCTAACGACCAGCAGCCTACAGTAAACAAGTTTGCCTATCAGCTGGCTTACAACGTAATTCCTCAGATTGACGTGTTCCAGGACAATGGATACACCAAGGAGGAGATGAAGATGTTTAACGAGACAAGGAAGATTATGCACACCGACGCACGCTGCTCTGCTATGTGCGTGCGCATCTCTTCACTGCGTGCTCACTCTGAGGCTGTATGGATTGAGACTGAGAAGCCTATCACCGTGGAGGCTGCACAGGAGGCCCTGCGCAACGCTGAGGGCGTGACTCTCGTAGATGATCCTAAGAAGGTGGGCGCAAAGGCTAATGCCGACGCTACAAAGGAGACAATGGAGGGACTGCCTTACCCAATGCCTCTCTACACTGCCGGCAAGGATAACGTATATGTAGGTCGTGTACGTGAGGACCTCGCTAACGACAACGGTCTTACCTTCTGGCTCTCTGGCGACCAAATCAAGAAGGGTGCTGCGCTGAACGCCGTTCAGATTGCTGAGTACCTCATCAAGGTAGGCGACGTTAAGTAATAAAGAATAAAAGGGAGTATTGGGCGTGTCGCAAATAAGCGATTACGCCCAATTATTCCCTTATTTTTTATAAGTAGGTATGCATAATTATTTACTCAGCTTTCTGAAGAAGTTAAGTAGTTAAGACACTTGCTCTATACAATTTAATGCTTGAGACTATTTTACAGTTGCATATCCTTACGCCGCAAAAGCATAGCTTTTACACGGTAAAACGATAGCTTTTACACGGTAATTTGATAGCTTTTACACGGTAATTCGATAGCTTTTACAACGCTCTTTGCAACACTCTGACTACAAGTGCGTTGGAGAAGGCACAGAAAAGACCTCAAACGATACAAAATACAGTTTCGCACGAAACAGTATGGCATAATATACAAAGGCAACGTTGAACTATAAATACTTAAATAACATAAAATATCCAGCTGACCTTCGCAATCTATCAGTGGAGGCCCTGCCGGATGTATGCTCAGAACTGCGCGACGACATAGTGAAGGAGCTCTCGGTTAATCCGGGACACCTGGCTTCAAGTCTGGGTGTGACGGAACTGACTGTGGCACTGCACTATGTATATAACACGCCGGAGGATCGCATAGTATGGGACGTGGGACACCAGGCTTACGGACACAAGATCCTTACAGGCAGGCGCGAGTCTTTCTCCACTAACCGTAAACTGGGGGGACTGCACCCCTTCCCTACTCCAAGCGAGAGCGAATACGACACTTTTACCTGCGGACACGCATCTAACAGTATATCGGCGGCACTGGGCATGGCCGTGGCAGATGCCCATAACGGCTATAACCGACACGTGGTGGCTGTGATAGGCGACGGTTCCATGAGCGGCGGACTGGCTTTCGAGGGCCTCAACAATGTTGCCTCCTCGCCTAACGACCTGCTCATAATACTCAACGACAATAATATGTCGATAGACCGCAGCGTGGGCGGCATGAAGCAATATCTGCTATCACTAAACACCAATGAGAGCTATAACCGCTGGAGATACCGTGCCGCACAATGGCTTGAGGGACATGGTTTCCTCGACGACAAACGCAGGAAGAAAGCCATAAGGCTCAGCAACGCACTGAAGTCGGCACTGTCTTCACAGGCCAACATATTCGAAGGCCTCGACATAAGGTACTTCGGTCCGGTAGATGGACATAACGTAAAGGAACTGGTGCGAGTGCTGCGCCAGCTGAAAGACATGAAAGGTCCGAAGCTGCTGCACATACACACCATAAAGGGTAAGGGCTATGAGCCTGCCGAGAAGGCTGCCACGATATGGCACGCACCAGGCAAATTCGACCCTGAGACCGGCGAGAGAATTAAGGAGAACACTGACAACACACCACCGAAATACCAGGATGTGTTCGGTGAGACACTCGTGGAACTGGCAAAGGCTAACCCGAAGATTGTGGGAGTGACGCCTGCCATGCCGTCAGGATGCAGCATGAACATGCTGATGAAGGAGATGCCAGACCGTGCCTTCGACGTGGGCATTGCCGAGGGACATGCAGTGACATTCTCAGGAGGCATGGCGAAGGAAGGACTTACGCCATTCTGCAACATATACAGTGCATTCGCACAACGTGCCTACGACAATATAATACACGACGTGGCAATAGAAGGCCTCAACGTAGTGTTCTGCCTTGACCGCGCCGGAATAGTAGGTGAAGACGGTGCCACGCACCATGGTGCCTTCGACCTCGCCGCACTGCGCCCCGTTCCGAACCTCACCATCTGCGCACCGATGAACGAGCATGAGCTGCGCAAGATGATGTACACGGCACAGTTGCCGGGAATGGGTGCCTTCGTAATACGCTACCCACGAGGCAGAGGCGTATTGACAGACTGGCGCTGCCCACTGAAGGAAATAGCCATAGGCAAAGGACGCAAGGTTGCCGACGGCACCGACGTGGCGGTACTCTCTATCGGCAATATAGGCAACAACGTGACGAAGGCCATCGAAAGCCTGCGCTCTAATGGTACGGACATATCAGTGGCACACTATGACATGCGTTTCCTGAAACCTATCGACACGGAGATTCTCAACGAGGTAGGAAGGAACTTCAAATACGTGATAACAGTGGAGGACGGAGTAAAGAACGGCGGACTCGGTTCTGCCGTACTGGAATACTTTGCCGACCACGACATGACGCCAAAGACCATACGACTGGGCATGCCTACCGATACATTCGTGGAACACGGTACGGTGGCACAGTTGCAGCATATAGTAGGAATTGACCCGACGACAATAGCGGAAGTCATAAAGACTATCAGACAATGAAAATCATCATAGCCGGCGCATACGCCATAGGCAACTATCTGGCATCGCTCCTGACTCGTACCAATGAGGACATCACCATCATTGACGATAATGAGGAAGCACTCGACAGCATCAACTCAGACCTTGACGTACTGACGATGTATGCCTCTCCCGTAAGCATAAAGGCACAACGGGAGATAGGGGTGTCAAATGCCGACCTGTTCATTGCAGTAACACTGAACCAGGAACAGAACATGACGGCTTGCTGCATAGCAAAGTCGTTAGGGGCTAAGCATACCGTGGCTAAGGTGGAGGAGTATGAATATGCCAAGCCGAAGAATAAGGACGTGCTGACGAGAATGGGCATAGACTCCATAATATACCCGGAACTGCTCGCTGCACAGGACATCATCAACGGACTGAAGATGTCGTGGGTACGACAGCGTTGGGATGTACATGACGGTGCACTGGTCATGCTAGGTATCAAATTACGTGACACCTGCCAGATACTGAACCAACCATTGAAAGACTTGTGTGGCCCAGACGACCCTTATCATGTGGTAGCTATCAAACGACAAGGCGAGACACTGATTCCCGGTGGTAACGACGAATTAAAGGTCAACGACCTAGCCTATCTGATGACCACACGCGAATATATCAACTACGTCAGACAGATTTGCGGAAAGGAACACTATGCCGATGTCAAGAACGTGATTATTATGGGTGGCGGCAAAACGGCTGTCCGTTTGGCACTCACGGCTCCCGACTACATGAATCTGAAGATTATCGAGAACAACGAAGCACGTTGTGAACGATTGAATGAACTGCTGAACGATGTCGACACGATGGTAATACATGGCGACGGACGCGATTTGGGACTACTGCAAGAGGAAGGCATCCAAACCACGCAGGCCTTTGTAGCCCTGACCGACAATACTGAGACAAACATTCTGGCGTGCCTGACAGCCAAGCGCTTAGGCGTGCGCAAGACGGTAGCTATGGTAGAGAATCTTGATTATGTGGAGATGGCAGAAAGTTTGGACATCGGTACCATTATCAACAAGAAGAATGTGGCTGCCAGTCATATCTACCAGATGATGCTCGACGGCGACGTGAGCAATGTAAGAAGCCTGATGATGGTTGACTCCGACGTAGCCGAGTTCATTGCTGCCGATGGTTCGAAGGTCACCAAGCGACAAGTAAAAGACCTAGGTCTGCCATTTGGAGTCACTATCGGTGGACTGGTTCGTGAGGGACAAGGCATACTGGTCAACGGTAACACACAGATTCTGCCAGGCGACTCTGTCATGGTATTCTGTCATGAGCAGAACCTCAAGAAAGTAGAGAAGTATTTTAAGGCCAACGTGCTATGGTGAACTATCGGCTGATACACAAGATCATCGGATCGCTGCTGTTCCTCTTGGGCTCCCTGTTGCTCATCTGTGCAGGCATATCATTCTATTATAAGGAAGACGATTTGGTGGCCTTTCTTATCTCAGCCATCTTTACCATCTGTTGCGGCTTCGTCATGAAATACTTTGGCAGCGATGCCGACAACAACCTGAGCCGACGCGACTCTTTCTTGCTGGTCACCGTCACTTGGATTATTTTCAGTCTGTTCGGCATGTTGCCTTTCCTCATCAGTGGCTATATCAGCAATGTCACCGACGCTTTCTTCGAAACCATGTCCGGTTTCTCCACCACGGGAGCCACCATCTTGGACGATGTGGAATGGCTTCCCCATGCCACGTTGTATTGGCGCACGCAGACCCAGTGGATTGGAGGTTTGGGAATTGTGTTCTTCACCATTGCCATCTTGCCCTCTATGGTGGGTAGCGGCAGTGTGAAGGTGTTTGCTGCCGAAGCCACAGGACCGTTGCGCACCAAGATGCACCCCCGCTTGTCCACCATGGCCAAGTGGATTTGGTCTATCTATCTCGCCCTGACCATCGGTTGCATCTTCTCGTTCTATTTTGCCGGCATGAGTTGGTTCGACAGCATCAACTACGCTATGACCACCACCGCTACAGGTGGTTTCTCCACGCACAATGATTCTACGGAGTTCTTCCAGTCGCCCACCATCGAGTATATTGCCATTGTCTTCCAGTTCTTGGCAGGTATCAACTTCATGATGCTCTATGTGGCCATCTTCAAGCTCAAGCCAGGCTCTTTGTTCAAGAGTTCCGAGTTTAAGTTTTATATCACCATTATCCTCATTGCCACCGCGTGGATAGCTTATCTGCTGATGACGCGCAACGGCTATGGCCTGGAACGGGCGTTCCGCTCTGCCTTGTTCCAAGTGGTGTCGTTCATCACCACCACGGGCTTGTTCAACGACGATGCTGCCATGTGGCCTCACATCACGTGGGTCATTCTGGGCTGTCTGATGTTCATTGGTGCTTGCTCTGGTTCTACCACCGGAGGTTTCAAGTGTGTCCGCGTGGTCATGGTCTTGAAGGTGTTGCGCAATGAGTTCCACAAGCTCCTTCACCCCAATGCCGTATTGCCCGTGAAGATTAACGGAATGCCCGTATCGCCCCAGCAGCTCTCTACCCTCTTGGCCTTCTTCGCCATTTTCTCCATCATGATGATCCTCACGGCTACCCTCATGATAGCTGCCGGCATTGACAATACCAATGCCGTTGCCATCTCCTTAAGCTGTATCAGCAATGTCGGACCTACGCTTGGCACACAGATAGGCCCCGTGATGTCGTGGAGCGAATTGCCCGACTACATCAAGTGGCTCTGTTCATTCCTCATGTTGGTTGGTCGTTTGGAAATCATGTCCGTGCTGGTACTCTTCACCCACGAATTCTGGAAGGACAGCTAAGGATTCAGGTATTCCGCCACATCCTGTTGTATGTGCTGGAATTGTTCGGAAAGCAAATACCCCACATTCTTCTTCAACGTCAAGCGGATGTCCAGCAGCGAGTGTTCGTAGCACGACATTTCGTTTCTTCGCTGTGTATGATGGCGCGCCGTCCGTGTTATCTCGTCCTGACGCTCCTGCCTGAGCCTGTTGCACACCTTATTTAATATAGGTATCACCACATTGTCAAACAGATGGTGCCCCTGTATATATAAATAGGTGGTTTGCGGAGTCACGCCCAGCGCCTTGATGCTCTCCTTGGTTTTCAGGTATTCCTCCTTCGCCTCAGGAAATTCCTGTTGCAGATGGTGTATCTTCGTGCTCACCTTCCTGCGCAGATGGTCAATGGAAGGTTGCGGATTAGCCACATTAAAGCCCCCTGGGTCCACCACTCTGCCGAAGTCCGACATGGAGAACTTGTTATGCATTCCCGTCCTGTAAGCCCATACCGACCATACGAAAAGCGGGAAGATGGCCTCGCTGTATTGGCGCAGGTAGTCGTCGAAATCAAAGATACGATGGTCGTTCAGCGTGATGGCCACACACACTTCGTGCAGCGTGGGCGCATAGCACTGCAGATTCTCGATGGCGTAGGCATAGGTGTGAAACACATACGGACTTTCCAATATCTTGCGCGACTGGGCCGTCTTTCCCTGCAACAAGTAGTCGTAGTCGGCATCCACACAGGCTATCATGTCAGGCCCTATCTGGTCGCCTATGAAGTTCATCAGCACCGACTTCTTGCCCCGTTCCAGTTTCTTGTGCGAGGGCAGCATTACTTCGAAATAGCGCGTCTGGTCTTCAAATCTGTTCAACACCGTACGCCAGAAGTAGATGTCGTCGTAGCTTTCCACATAAGCCACGATTCGCCTTTTGGCCGTCTTTGAGGTCAACCGGTTCGCAGCCTCAAAGTACCTGGAGTTGAGTTGATCCTTTAAACTACTCACTTTTCATTTTTCACTTTTCACTTTTCACTTTTCACTTCTATATCCGTCACTTCCGTCACCTTGTCCATCCATCCGCTCATGATGACTGCTGGCGAATGCGTGGTCAGGATAATCTGCACATTGGGGTTCAGTTCCAGTATCAGTTCTATCAGCCGCTTCTGCCATTCTATGTGCAGGCTCACCTCGGGCTCATCCATAAAGAGCACGTAGGGGAGGTTGTCCTCCACCAGTACGGTCAACAGGATGGCCAGCATCTGCTTCTCGCCACTCGACAGCTGATAAGGCATCAGCGTTTCGCCAATCTGCGAGAACCTTATCTCGTTCTCCGTCCTGACTATCTTCTTGCCCGTTTCCTCGAACAATTCGTCCACCATGTCCTGGAATCGTTTCTTCGGTTCCGACAAGTGCTGGGCGGCATCCGTATTGCCCTGTTGCAGTTCTTCGATAATGCGGTTGCCTATGTTCACTTGATAGTCCAGATACTTGCGTTGCAGGTGATACAGCTGGAAGTCGAGGGCAGAACGAATTCGCGTATCCACCAAGTTCAGTGTCTCATTGTCCAGCATGGGCGAGTCGAGCGAACGGATAATGTCGAAGCGCACGTGGGTGGCGTCTGCTGGTTCCACCGTGATGTGCACGCCCTTCAGCAGGTGGTTGATGACATCACCGTTGGTGTTCACGCTCTTCACCACCTTATTTAATATGGTCGACTTACCCACGCCGTTGATACCGCTGAGCACGTTCACATGCGGGTCCAGCGTCCATACAATATGTTTCTTACCACTCCACAAAGAGTCGATTTCTATCTCTTTAATGTAATCAGCGTACTTCATAGTTTCCCAGTTTTGCTGCAAAGATACAAAATAATTAATAACTGACAATTGATAATTGATAATTATTTGCTAATTTTGCACCATGAAACAAAACAAAGCACTCATTGCCCATTTGAGTATGTTTGGCGCATGTGCCGGTTGGGGTCTGATGGCTCCCGTTGGCAAAGACGCCATGACCCACGGTTTCGACGGCATTTCCATGGTCACCTTCCGCGTGGTGGGCGCCTGCGTCCTGTTCTGGATAGCCTCGCTGTTCGCCCCCAAGGAACAAGTGCCTTGGCGCGACAAGCTGATGTTCATCGGTGCAGGCCTTTTCGGTTTGGTGTGCAACCAGTGTTGCTATACCATCGGCCTCTCCATCACGTCGCCCATCAATGCCAGCATTGTCACCACCTCCATGCCTATCTTCGCCATGATTCTGGCTGCCATCATCCTGAAGGAGCCTATCACGGGCAAGAAAGCGCTGGGTGTGCTCATGGGTTGTTCAGGCGCCCTGATGCTCATTCTCACCTCAGCCTCGCATGCCAGCGACAAGGTGGGCGACATCCGTGGCGACTTGTTCTGTCTGTTTGCGCAGTTCTCTTTTGCGCTCTACTTGTCGCTGTTCAATCCGTTGATTCGCCGCTACAATGTGTTCACCATCAACAAGTATATGTTCTCGTGGGCCACGCTCATGTTGCTGCCCTTTACCTTTAGCCATGTCAGCGAGGTATTGGCGGAACCCATCCCCATAAAGACTTGGTGGGAAGTGGCCTATGTGGTTTGTGTGGGCACCTTCTTGGGCTATATCCTCACCATGATAGGTCAGCGCACCCTGCGCCCCACGGTGGTCAGCGTCTATAACTACGTGCAACCCATCGTTTCCGTAGCTGCCACGCTGCTCATGGGCATCGGCATCTTGAAGCCCACCCACGCCTTGGCCGTCGTCCTGGTGTTCAGCGGTGTGTGGCTCGTTACGAAGTCGAAGTCGCGAAGAGATATGGAAGAAGAAAAGAAAAAGGCCATCACTGAATGATGGCCTTTTCTCTTATTCGTTACCTGTATTGACGCGTGGTTCCCATCGGTCACCCTCTATCTTCGTCCAGAAGTCTTCCAGTCTGAGATAGAATATCAGCATGCTGTAGGCAGGAATGCTGCCCGTCGATGAACTCTTATAGGCCAGCTGATAAGGTATATACACCTTCCAGTAGTCGCCACGGTTCATGTGCTGCAGGGCTGTCGCGAATCCCTCGATAAAGTTCTTCACGCATCCCTGGTAAGGAGTGCTCACACCTTCCTCATATTTCAGATAGAAAGAACTGTCGAAGGTCAGTCCCGTTTTCGAACTCGTAGAAGGCAACAGCTTGCCCTCGTAGTGCACCAGCACGGTGTCGGTAGAATACGGCTCAACCAGTCCGTAGCCATCCTCCAGCACCTGCACCACGATATAGTCGGTGGGCGATTCGCCAACATCCGAAGCATCCGGACGGTATGTACCCCTGATCATCAACCAATCCTCGCCCCTGGCCATGGCAGCCTTTGCCTCGTTATAGATTTGCAGGAAAGCCGCATCGTTCTTTTCCTGCCAATCAGGAAACTCCTCGGGCGTGTCGTCCGACTCCTGACACGAAGCCAATCCTATCAGGGCCAGACCAACCAGCAGGGTGTATTTGAATACATTCTTCATTTTCACTTTTCACTCTTCACTTTTCACTTATCACTTACTGAAGTTTCTTCAGTAGTGATGCAATGCTTACCTTATCCTCGATGATGGCGTTCAGGTCGCTGATGTTCACACGCTCCTGCTCCATGGTGTCGCGGAAGCGCAGCGTTACCTTACCATCGGTCAGTGTGTCGTGGTCTACGGTGACGCAGTATGGCGTACCGATAGCGTCCTGACGGCGATAGCGCTTACCGATGCTGTCCTTCTCGTCATACTGACAGTTGAAGTGGAACTTCAGCTGGTCAATAATCTCACGAGCCTTCTCGGGCAGACCGTCCTTCTTCACCAGCGGCATCACGGCACACTTCACTGGAGCCAGGGCTGCGGGCAACTTCAATACCACGCGGGTCTCGCCGTTCTCCAGCTTCTCCTCCTCGTAAGCGTGACACATAATGCTCAGGAACATACGGTCCACACCGATTGAGGTCTCAATGACATACGGAGTGTAGCTCTCGTTAGTCTGTGGGTCGAAGTATTTGATGCTCTTGCCAGAGTACTTCTCGTGCTGGCTCAGGTCGAAGTTGGTACGAGAGTGGATACCCTCCACCTCCTTGAATCCGAATGGCATCTTGAACTCGATGTCCGTAGCAGCGTTGGCATAGTGAGCCAGCTTTTCGTGGTCGTGGAAACGATAGTTCTCAGCGCCGAAGCCCAGAGCCTGGTGCCACTTCATACGCGTCTCCTTCCACTTCGGGAACCACTCCAGCTCCGTGCCAGGCTGTACGAAGAACTGCATCTCCATCTGCTCGAACTCCCTCATGCGGAAGATGAACTGACGAGCCACAATCTCGTTCCGGCAAGCCTTACC
>JAEEGH010004320.1_pt1 | contig 36587 bp, 16 predicted proteins | sample 9134181 | NCBI WGS metagenome assembly JAEEGH01 (sample SAMN16246544, study PRJNA631951) | gut metagenome | biome: gut microbiome; feature: rumen; material: DP-attached | host: Bos | place: Iran: Karaj | collected 2018-10
TCGGTGACTTCGGTGGTATACCAGCCTTTCTTCACGCCGAGCCATCCGGCAATGAGGGCCACTACCAGCGGGCCGCCTGCCAAGCCCAGCTTGACGGGGGCTTTCATGCCCACGGGGATGGGGATGGAACCGAGCACGATGCCCAGCGCGATGATGATGAAGATGGGAATGAGCAGAATGCCGCCTTTCTTGGAAGAACTCTGATTGGTCGGACTTGTCTGACTAGTCTGACTGGTCTGACCTTCTTCAGTGGGCTCTTTCTTCAGGTCGATGCGGCAGAACCAGCGCAGCAGCAGGCAGGAGACAATCATGCCCACCACAGCAAGCGGATAGGCCACGGCGTAGCCGGCGGCAAGTCTTTCGGAAGCCCCTTCGATGCCGAGGTCGCCCACGGCCTGTTGTGCAGCCGAGAGACCCGGAGTGTTGGTGATGGCACCGGTGTAGACACCCGCCATGTCTGTCAGCTCCTGATTGGCCATCTTAGCGATAATCACCGTGATGCCCACGCCCAGAGCCACGTTCACCAATGCCATGATATTCATGGCCAGGCCGCCCTTCTTGAACGAGCGGAAGAATCCCGGTCCCACCTGCAGACCCACAGCGGTGACGAAGAGGATAAGGCCGAATTCCTTAATGATGTGCAGCATGTCGTGGTTGCATGCCACACCGAGAGCACTCAGGCCAATGCCGACAAAGAGCACCCAGGTGATGCCTAAGGTGATGCCCTTGATCTTGATTTTGCCCAACAGCAGTCCCAAGAATATGGAGATGGCAAGCATCAGGACAGTTGTGCCGACGCCGCCGTTGGTGAGTAAATTAGTAAACCACATAGTTTTGAATCGTAATTAATGATTAAAAAGACATGACTATCCGCATTCTACCGAAGAGCTAAATCGCGTCTCTCCGAGACGCAAAAAGAGGGTTGCTCTCCATCCCCAGACTGCAAAGATCAAAGATTTTTTTGTCAGGGGTTATTGAGATTAAGCCTCTTCGAGGCTTGTTCGGGACATTGCGGATAATCATTAATGATTAATAATGAAGAATTGGGGAGGGGATGTGTGTAAAGAGAAAATTGAAAATTGAAACGGGTCGCCAGTAGGGTCGCCTCATTTCAATTTTCAATTCTCAATTTTCAATTCATCAGTCGCCCAGGGTGGCAACCATGACGGCCTTGATGGTGTGCATGCGGTTCTCGGCCTCGTCGAAAACGATGCTGTTCTCGCTCTCGAAGACCTCTTCGGTCACCTCGATGCCGTCCAGACCGAACTGCTTGTTGACGTCGCGTCCCACCTGGGTCTCCAGATTGTGGTATGCGGGCAGGCAGTGCATGAACTTGCACTTGGGGTTGCCGGTGTTCTTCATCATCTGAGCATTCACCTGATAGGGCATAAGCAGGTCGATGCGCTCTTTCCACACCTCGGCGGGTTCGCCCATGGAGACCCACACGTCGGTATAGATAAAGTCGCAACCCTTCACGCCGGCCACGGGGTCATCAGTGACGGTCACCTTGGCGCCGGTCTCTTTGGCAATCTCCTGGCATTTTTCAATCAGCCAAGCTTCGGGCTGCAGAGCCTTGGGGGCGATGATGCGGGTGTCCATACCCATCTTGGCGCCGCCGACCATGAGGCTGTTACCCATGTTGAAGCGGGAGTCGCCAACGTAGGCAAAGGTCACTTGGTCGAGGGGTTTTCCTGCATGCTCCTGCATGGTGAGGAAGTCGGCGAGAATCTGGGTGGGATGGCTCTCGTTGGTGAGGCCGTTCCAAACGGGAACGCCAGCGTATTTAGCCAGCTCTTCAACAGTCTCCTGCTTGAAGCCACGATACTCGATGCCGTCGAACATGCGACCCAGCACGCGGGCGGTGTCAGCCATGCTCTCTTTCACGCCAATCTGGCTGCCGGTGGGACCCAGATAGGTGACGTGGGCACCTTGGTCTTTTGCACCAACCTCGAAGGCGCAGCGTGTGCGGGTAGAGGTCTTCTCGAATATCAGGGCGATGTTTTTGCCCTTCAGAGTGGGCTGCTCAGTGCCGGTATACTTAGCACGTTTCAGGTCGCGAGCCAAGTCGAGCAGATAGTTAAGTTCCTTGGGGCTGAAGTCTAAAATCTTCAGAAAATTGCGGTTTCTTAAATTGTAAGCCATGTTATTGTTGTTTTAAATAATTAATTGTTTTCTTCTTCTTCAAATATTTGAATGTCTTTGTTCTTTTTATAGTAAAGCAAATACACTATCCATGCGATTGCACAGACGGCCAAGCATCCGGCGGCAATAATCATCAACTTGTCGCCGCCAGGCCAATGTTTGATGATAAACAGCAGCCCAATCAGGGTGGTCGCCAGCGAGTATCCCGTGAGTGTCATCGCAAACTTCCAGAGGGGTGCCCCGACGCGATAGGTGCCGGGAAACATCTGTCCCAGAAAGAAAGCCACTATAGCCAGTGTGCCGAAGCCCACCATGAGCAGTGCATCGTTGTAATGCACTCCTGCCAGCTCCAGCACCAAAGCCACTATCAGCAGTGCTCCGCCCATGATGGCTACCTTCAGCATGAAAGGCCTGAACTTTGGTGAGTCTGTGATTTGGTTCATGATTATGCAATATTCAGATTATTCGGAAAATTCAGGATATTCAGAAAAATCAAAATTATTACTGCACTATGCGGGTGCCGCAGTTGGGGTTGTCTAACTGGCCTGCCTCGGTGATGATGCACTCTTTGCCACCGTTCTCGACGAACATGATGGCGGCGCGAATCTTCGGAGCCATGCTGCCTTCGGCAAAGTGACCCTCCTCGAGCAGTTTCTTGGCCTCGGCCACGGTGATGGTATCAAGAGCCTGCTCGTTTTCCTTACGAAAGTTGATGTATACCTTGGGCACATCGGTGAGGATATAGAACTCGTCGGCGCCGATTTCAACGGCACAGAGTGCACTGGCCAAATCCTTGTCGATAACGGCCTCTACACCCTTGACGTAATCGCTTTCTTCAATCACGGGGATTCCGCCGCCACCCACGGTCACCACAATATGGCCGGCCTTGGCCAGCTCCTGCACAATCTTGATGTTGTTAATGCGGACGGGCTTGGGCGAGGCAACGACTTTGCGCCAGCCACGACCTTTGGGGTCTTCCTTGTAAACGGCACCCGAAGCCTTCGACAGTTCGTCGGCCTGTTCCTTGGTGTAGTAAGGCCCGACGGGTTTGGTGGGGTTCTGGAACATGGGGTCGAACTGGTTCACGGCCACCTGGGTCACCAGTGTCACCACGTCGCGCTGGATGTCGTGGCGGGCCATCACATTGCGCAGACCCATCTCAATGAGGTATGCGATGGAGCCCTGGGTCTCGGCTACGCAGAAATCCATAGGCATGGCCTCGATACCTGCGCGCTTGCCTTCCTCGTGCTGCAGCATCACATTGCCCACCTGCGGGCCGTTGCCGTGCCCGATGACAATGTTATAGTTGCGCTTCAGCAGATTGTACAGCGACTCGCAAGTCTGTTCCACATTCTCTATTTGTTCTTGATAAGTGCCCTTTTGGCCGCTACGCAACAGTGCATTGCCGCCAAAAGCCACCACTGCCAATTTTCTCATATCTATATATAATATTAATCTATAATTAGTTATAAATCTCAAACAACAAGTGATTGAGACTGCAAATTTACACTATTTTTTCAAATTACTAACAACTTAGCAATAAATAAATGCACTTCTTTGGCTGGAAGAAACGTTCCGGGTAAGCCGAATGCCGATGAACTTGTCGGTAAGGCGCGTCAAGAAGGTGTCCACCTCGACTAAACAAACAGTTCTTCTTGCCCCTCTGGAAGCCGCTGTTCCCTTGGCCGTAATGCCCTCCTTTTTTACTATTACATAATGACGAAACAAAAAAGATGTCGTGTGAAAGGAGAAATGGGTTGCAGGGTATAGGTGTAAAGCAATCCGTTTTGTCGAAAAAGAAAAAAAATGTCTCTTCTGTCACTTTTCGTATGGAAAATGGCTCTAATGGGGCAAATTGAATGTTTATTTGTATTGGAAAAGTATTCGTATAAAAAAAAAGTGTATTTTTGCAAATTGAAAATTGAAAAGATATGTTGAAAAGAATGTTATCAGTATTGGCACTTAGCTTGCTGCTGGGTGCTGAGATGCAAGCTCAAAAGATTGTCGACACGTGGGGATTTACCACAGGCGTGGACACCACTTTGTGGATAGACATCACCGGGATGGACTCTACCATCATCGACGGCAACAACACGACGACGGGGATGTCGAATGTGTGCAACATCGGATTCCCCTTTACGTTGGGGGCTACTACCCACACCCAGTTCTCGGCCAATACCAACGGCACCGTCAAACTTGGTTCGGGCATTGTATCTCCCGGCTCTTACAACCAACCATTGGGGTCTAACATTTCCAACGGCCCCAAGATTGAGCCTTTCGGACGGCGCGGTCGTTACGACGACAGCTGCTATACCCGTATGGCGTTGCTGGGCGACAGCGGTAGTCGCGTGCTGGTGGTGGAGGCAAGGGTGAAGGAGTACTCCAGCAACCTCTATCCTGGGTATTATAGTTACCAGGTGCAACTGTTTGAGACGGGTGCCCTGCGCATTGTATATGGCGAGAGCGACAGCACGGGTTATGACGGCACATCGCAAAACGGCGTGTCGGCAACGCGGGGCAATACTACTGACAAAGATGTCGTTTTTTTTGATTTTGCCACCCACACAGTGTCGCGCTTGGATGTGGCCTGTACGCTGACCAATGCCGTGGCATCGTGGCCAGAAAGGGGACGTTGGTATATGCTTGCGCCCGACAGCGCTGCATGTCCCTACCCGCCGAGTGTTACTTCCACCAATCAAGACCCTACGGGCATCTGGTTGCAAAACAGCTACGGAGGACTGGCCGACCTGCGGGTGATGATACCGTCGGCAGGCATCGACACCATCTGGCCGATGGCGGATAGCTACTTCTTTCTTGGTGGAGGCTTCGACCCCACCACCACCTATTATGGTACAGTGCAAAGCGTATGCGACAGCGGCCGTACCAGCTACCGCACACGCCAGTTTCAGTTCACCACCGGCTGCGGTCCTGTGATACGCCTGCCCTGGAGCGAAGACTTCGGGACCTCGACCACCACCGCGTGCTGGGATGTGTCGCAGTATACCTCTACCAATAAGAAATGGAGACGTGTGGGTAGTGCCATGAGAGGTGGTGCGGCATCATCGACGGAAAACCCCTTCAACGAACACATGGTGTCTCCAGTGTTTCTCTTGCCCGATTCGGACGGCATCTTCCTCTCCTGGGACTATAAGTCGGAGGAGTTTGTGGGAGCCCCGCATGTGGAGGTGCGCATTGTGCCATGTTCCGCCAACGGCACGGTAAGCAGCGGGGTGTGGACGACATTGCTAACGCTCGACGACTACGTGGCAAACTATACCCAACAGCATGTATCTCTCGACCCTTGGCGTGGAGAGTATGTGAAAGTGGACTTTGTCATCACTGGGATATGGGGCAAATATGCTTGGGTGGACAATGTGATGCTCCGTCTGCAACAAAGTCCTATTGCCGAACTGCAAGCACCCACCATTGCCCAGGTGGGCGACAGCGTGAACTATGTTGCCACCATGTCCGAGGGTGTGGACAGCGGAGTGGTGTATTCTTGGCATTCTACCCTGCTGGACCAGACTTCGACGGCTGTAGGCGGCTGGTCAGTGGTGTATACGGAGACGGGGATTGACACTATCACCTTGGTGATAACCAATGTATACGGGGCTGACACAGTCACCGCCGTGGTGTATGTGGTGGACTGCAACCCCGTCACTGCCCTGCCCTGGGAGGACGGCTTTGCACACACCGACGACTGTTGGGTGACAAGCGGATGGCAGAAGGAGACGACCTATGCCTTCCACGACGAGGATAATGCGTACCGCCAGTTTCAAAACGTGATGTATGCATCTACCACGGGTGCCTACATGTTGTCGCAACCCATCAGCCTTCCCGACACGGGGATGCACAATATGAAACTGTGGGTAGAATGTGCCTCCCCTTTGACAGTGCGACTCAGCCCTATGGCCGTCCCCGCCATTGCCTCGTTCACCGACACATTGTTTACCGACTTACATTCACGCAACCAATCCGAACTATGGTGGCAGGTGGCCGACCTTGAGCCTTATGCCGGTCAGACGGTGAGAATAGGCCTGTTCAAAGAGGCCGGAGATCTGCAGGCATTCGTTAACAGGGTGAGGATAGACTATGACACCCTGCCGGTGCTGTGGCAGGTGGTGGTGCCATCATTAGGCAGTACCGACTCGACGATAGTGTGCAGTGCAGCACTACGGCGTGGCTCCACTGACAGCCTGACTGTCACATGGCATTCTACCCTCTTGGACAGCACTTGGGTTGTGAATGGAGATTATACCATCGGCATCGATTACCCCTTCGGAGGTATAGACACGGTCACCGTGGTAGCTGCCAACGCTTACGGGGCAGACACGGTGACGAAAACGGTGAGGGTTAGCGACTGCAACCCTGCCACCTCCTTGCCCTGGATGGAGGATTTCAGTGACGAAGCGTTGTGCTGGTACAAGCCACAGGGCAGCAATTGGTACACAACCACATGGTCGGGCAACCGATACTTGTACCTCAATGTGCTAAATGACACATTGAGCAACTGGATTATCTCAAAAGAGATAGTCTTACCAGCTGACACGAACCTGCTTCCGCGCCTGTTTTGGCGTCCCTCCTGGCTTCTCACCTTGGACATTGGCGTGTATGACCACTTACGCTACAGCGTGATGTTAACCACCGACAGCGACTACACCGACACAACGAATTACACCGTTCTCTATACCGACAGCGCGAGACGTTCCCGGTTCGGCTTCGACGACCTTCTCAGCGCCAGCCTGGCCGATTATGCCGGACAGCATATCCACATTGCCTTCCGCAGCTATCCCCACCATTTGATACGCACCGTGAGTGTGCATGACCAATATATCAACATCGACGATGTGCTCATCCGCACCACTGAGGTGCCTGTGGTGTCGGTGGCAGCCGATGCCAACAGGTACTATTATGGCGACACCGCCACCTTCACCGCCACCCTTATCGAAGGCAGTAGGGCAGGGATTTCTTATACCTGGCACTCAACGCTGCTCGACAGCACACTGACCACCACTACGGGAAGCCTGCGCCTTACGTATGGCTTGCTGGACGGCACCGACACCGTCAGTGTTGTTGCCACCAATGCGTACGGCAGCGACACGGCATGGGTCGTGGTACGTTCACAAATGATTACCACTCCATCCATAACAGGATTTACAGCAGAGGGCAAGGTGTTTTGGGGGAGACTTGACAAAGCCGAGGTGGGCGACACGGTTGACTACCTGATTTCCCGCAATAATTGCATCATCACAGGTATGGCCTACAGCCTCCACTCTGCGTTGTTGGACACTACCGTCACGGTGAGCACCGCGGCAGAAACCGTCCGCATCCCATTGGTCTATACCATTGAAGGGATAGATACCCTTACTGCCACTATTGCCAACATCTTCGACACCACCACCACGTCCACTGCGTTGCGACTGATGGTGAGCAACTGCCCGGGTGTCAGCGTGCCTTTCTTTGAGGATTTTGAAGGCATAGGTGTGGAAGGCGATCAGATACCCTGTTGGCCCGGATGGTGGATACTGAGTAACCTTAGCGACACAAATCACGCCGCCCATCCGGGCGGGACAGCAAGTTTGCACCCGTTGCTTATCTCGCCTCTCATCACCCTACCGACTGACACCCTCGGATTGCAGCTCTCGTGGTATAGCCACCCTGCCAATTACTCTTCTACAAGTTTACCTGTCAAGGTATTAATATCACCCACAGGTGGGAAAGACTATGATGACTTTACAGACACACTGTTTGTGGGGAATGTACCAAATGACGACTACCACGCTGTGCTGCTCGATGATTATTTGGGTGAGCAGATACGTTTCGCTTTCAATTATAATTGGGGCTACGAATTTTCTATAGACAACATCCGTGTGGACTACGACCGCTCAGCCCCTCAGCTGGTTATTGACATGCCGGATACCGTCTACACCTACGACAGCCTATCGGTCGTTGCCTCGCTTGCCGCGGGGTCGCCACAAGGCTTTGCCTATAGCTGGCACTCCTCTATTGGAACCGTTATTGGGACAGGCGACAGAGTGACACTCTTCTATACTAACGTTGGTACCGATACCCTCACCGTCGTCGCCACCAACGACTATGGCTCCGACACCGCTATGCTGACGGTGGAGGTGGTCAACCATCCCCTTCCGCTGGCTTCTGTCAGTGGCCCCGGCTTGGTGGAAACAGGCGACACGCTGACGTTGACAGCCGTTCTTAACGACTGCTCGCAGTATGGGCTGGGCGTAAGCTGGCATTCGTCGCTGACGGGCAATAGCGCGGTCGGCTATCTCTTCCAACAGGTATATAGCACCGGTGGCATCGACACCGTCACCCTGATGGTGAGCAACCACTTCGGAGCCGATACCGCTATATGGGTGATCAGGGTGCTTGACTGCAGCGGGATAGCATTGCCCTATCACGAAGACTTTGAGGAGGTGACAGCCGTGTCGTCTTCGACTGTTGGCTATCTGCCTGGTTGTTGGAGCTACAACTGGAACGGCAGCAATGCCGCCTTCGCCCCGCATGTGATTACCACTGGCGGCTACCAATTCCTGAGCGGTATTCCCAACAATGCTCTCCTGCTCCTTACCGGCGGTTCTACAGGCTATGGGAACCAAGCCGAAGTGGTGCTGCCACGGTTTGCAGACAGCCTGCAGCACCTCTCTATTGCCTTTGACTATTGGAGCGAGTCGTCCGGCACACTGACAGTAGGGTATCTCCACGATAACTTGTTCCATGCCGTTGCCACTATCCCCAACCATGGGGGCAACTACCTGCGCGACACCGTCAATTTCGCCTCAGCCAACATCCCTGAGGGTCGTATTGCGCTGCGCTGGAGCCATGCCACTTCGTATTGGGGTGTGGCGATAGACAATGTGGAGGTGTTTTCCGACAACACCATCTATCCTCCCGACAGCCTGACGATCGACAGCATCGATGTCGTCTCTGCACGGGTGTCGTGGGGTGCTGTGACGGGTGCCACCGCCTACCACGTTGTGGTGGACAGTGTGGTGGACACGGTGGTTGGCAGTCGCTCATTCGGCCTCACAGGGCTGGTGCCGCATACTACATACACTGTGCGCGTGGCGGCAGTTGTAGGAACTGACACCGGTCGCTATGCCACGACCACCTTCACCACCCTCTGTGGTATACGGTTGCCATACTACAACGACTTCAACCAAGGCAACAATTCCATCGACTGTTGGACCAATTACCGTACTTCGTCTGAAATCTATCAGCAGCAACTCTCCATCTCAAAGGATGTCTATTCGGAATGTCAGATGGCAACACCCATTATCCAGGCTCCCGGCAACAGTCTGTTCGTCACTTTTCAGTTGAAGAGGAGAACCTCTTCGCGCGAAGTGAGCCTCATCGTGGGTGCCATGACCGACCCGACGGATGCCAGTACATTTATTCCTATCGACACCTTTGCAGTGGGCAGCTCATGGACTGAGTGCCAGTTCAACACACGCGGTCTTGGCACCACCCCGCTCGCCATTGCCTTCCGCCCCTACAACTCGTATAATGAACTCCTGATTGACGACCTCCTTATCGAGTCGCCCACTCCATGCGCCAGTCTCTTCTCGGTCGAGGCAACGGTGCTCAGCGCCACTTCGGCAGAGCTCAGCTGGGAGTATGACATCGAGAGCGACCTTCCCATACTTGGGGCACTGGTCACGCTCTACGATACCACCTCGGGCTACACAACAACATTCATTGCCCATGGGACGGACACCATCCTCAACGGTCTGCCCCTGCGGCATACGTTCAGAGCCGATATCAGCACCTTCTGCGGCAGCGACACTTCCGAGCCGCTCAGCGTCACCTTCACGCCTGAACCGATGCCCTGTGCCGAAGTGCAGGGAGATAATGTCTATGTGATTTCCCGTCCCATACAGAACACCGACAACTATGGCTATAGCCAGATGCTCTATCCTGCCGTGTTGGCCGCTTCGGTCGACACGCTCTACGGCATCGCCTTCCGCTTCACTGGTGTCAACGACGGCGACACCCGCCTCATCGATGTCTATATCGGGCAGACCTCAGCCACTACACTCACCTCGCCTGTCAGTGCCACCAATCTCACCCTGGCAGTGCAGAACCACTTGTTCCCTGCCGTCCACGGATGGGTTAAGATACCCTTTTCCACACCTGTGCCACTCGACGGTGTGAGCAACCTCATCGTCACCATCGACGACAACACGGGCCACCCGGGCTATAACACCATGAGTTTCGGAGCCCACTTAGCCGATACAGGTGGTTTCCTCTACTATGACGGATGGCCCAACGCCAATGTGGACCCCTACACACTTGGTTTCGCCGTATCGAGCAGCAACAACATCCCCGACATACAGCTGCTTGGCCACTGTGCCACTGACCGCTGTTTGCCGCCTGTCGTCAGTGTGGAACCCGACACCAACAGCCTCACCGTCGCATGGACACAGCGCGGCAGCGAGAGCCTATGGCGCGTAGAATACCGTGAGGAGCGCGACAGCACTTGGATAATGGTAGACAGTGTTGCCAACACTACGTACACCATCATGGGCCTCAACGCCAGTTCGCGCTATCGGGTACGTGTCGGCTCGGTATGTAGTGACACCCATATCATATACAGCGAGGTGGTGACAACGGCCACCCTCTGCGGGACTGTCGATGTGCCGTACTACCAAAACTTCCTGACCAACGCTGCCCCCTGCTGGAATCTTCGCGACTATCCGCCCAGCGCAAACTACGGAGTTGATCTTTTCTTGAGCATGCCCATCGTCTCGCCCGCCATCAACGGAAACCTTTCTCAGATGCAGGTGCGTTTCAAAATCACCGGTAGCCCCAATTTCCACCCTGTCGTCAAGGTAGGCATTGGCAACTCCAATGGCAACAATGCTGTCTGGATTGATTCGATAATGCTTTCTTCTTTCGATGAGGAGGAGCATGTCGTATCGCTCGGCAGCTATACGGGTAACGAGAGCCATCTCTTGTTCATTGCCAACACTCCATATGCACGCATCCGGGAGGTAACTATTGAGCCGGTTGTTTGCCACGCAGTGCACCATATCACCGTCAGCCACCTCACCGACACTTCGGCACATTTCAATTGGTCTCCTGCGGGGAACGGCAACCAGTGGGCGGTATACTTAGGCGATACACCTCTCGCCATCACGTCTACCCCGACATACACCGTGCGCGGTCTTCTCCCCGGCAATGGCTACACCTTTGCCGTTCGCGAGATATGCGGTGCAGGCGACACTTCCGGGGCTACCACTGTCACCTTCACCACGCTATGTCCTCCGCAACCGCTCCCATGGAGCGAGGACTTCGAGGCCTACACCACCTCGTCATCACCCATACCCTGTTGGTCCTATATTTTCCGTCCGCTCAACGTCGCAGTAGCCACCACCATTGCCTATATAGGCTATTACAATGCATCCCACACCCTACGCATCTACGATGTCACTCATAGCAACCCGGTCGACACCAACATGACCAACTTCATCTGCACACCTATGCTCATGGCAGGCGAGGCACCGTCGCGCGTCGAATTCGATGCCTACCTGCAAAACGGTCACGTCACTGTCGGAATCATGACCGACGTTGCCGACACCAATACATTCATCCCGCTGACCGAGATAAGCAACTCGTCTACCCATTATGTTTTCACTGTCGACTCTTCGCTTTTCTCCATTGCCTTCACCTGCCATGGGACAGTCAATTGTCATATCGACAACATTTCCGTTGCCTCCGACACTGTGTGGCATCAGGTCACAGTGACCACAAGTCCCGACGGCACAGCCGCGACATACGGTAGTGGTCGCTACGCCCATGGCGACACAGTGGAGATTGGATTCCATCAGCCCGATACTGCGACCGAGGGCGGCTACTGGCAGTTCATCGGTTGGGACGACACCAATGCGACCGACAATCCACGCAGGGTTGTTGTCGTTTCCGACACCCTCTTCACAGCCCTGTTCCAATGGGTGGCCGACAGCGTGGCGATAGATGAGGCCGAAGGGTTCGCCCAATCGGTGAGCATTTTTCCCAACCCCGCCTCCCACACTGTCATTATCCGTAGCGAACGAGATTGCACCGTAGCCTTCCTGTCGGCCGATGGTCGTGAGGTGATGCGCATGGTGTGCCGTGCTGGCGACAACCCCGTCGACATCCAACACCTTGCCCAGGGAGTCTACTTCCTCCGCATACTCGACATACACCAGCCTCCCATCAAGCTCATTGTTACAGGGGAGTAAGAGTTATAGAGTGATTAAATGTGTTAATGAGTTAATCCGATTTACGGATTAACTCATTAACACATTTATGCATTAGTCCATTAAACCCCAATCGGTCATTAGGCATTGTCTAAATATTGCTCCGCCCCATTTCACATCAATTTGCATTCACCGAATTGGCTTATTAATACGATTTCAACGCACTCCCTTTTCCGCGAATCCTCCCCAACCTGCGCCCAAGTCCATTTTGCACTGCCCTTGGCCCTCTCTTTCGTCCACCCTTCGACCTCCGTTCTACCTCAGTTATCCTTTTGAAATGGGAGAACGATGGGAGAACGATGGGAGAACTGAGGACTAAGGAGCGGCGGAAGAGCGACCGAGCTTACATCGGTCATTGAGACGGGAAATAGAATAAAACGGTCATTGTCGGACTTTCCGTCCCACATGTTTCCGCTTTGCCATTGAACTGCCTCCGGCGGAGGACTACTTGGCCTAACGACCGATTTGGATTGAAAGCTATGCTCCTGCCGTGACGGTCACTAAGTCGGTGAGGGTGGATTGGGCTGTTCAGTGTTGATGCATAACTTTATCGTAATTCGTTTTTTTTTCGTATTTTTGCATTTGGTAGATGATTTTTGTTTAGTTTGACTGATTATTATGAAATATTTGACAATAAGGGAGTTCTGTCTGATGAAATTACGCATGAAACGAAAAGTGGGAGACTGCCTTATGACAAACGTTTCCTACGTTTGTTTCAAGCCGTTGTGGATAATGAGGAGGTTGCTGCCCTCCACAATACATTGAATTACCTGTATCAAGAGCAATACAATGCTAATGTGGTTACGGTTCGTCGTTTTTTTTATAGATATTTATAGAGTTGTATAGAAGAATAGAAGAATTGATAATAATATGGATACGAAAAACTATTCGCTTGAAAAGCATTTGAAAAAGTTAAGCGAGAATGACGATGAGTCTGAACTATTATATGCTACATGGATTAAAAACTGGAAGAATCTTTCCAAAGCATTACAAACAATTGTGTCTTATTTCCCGCATTTCAGCGATCATGGTATTGAGCATACTAAAACCTTGATTAAAGGAATCGAGGATTTGTTGGGTCGGGAAAGAATAGAAAAACTTGGCGTGACAGACACCTTCTTGATATTGATGTCGGCATTGACACACGATATCGGGATGTATTTGTCATATGCTTATCTTGAGGAGGAATGGAAGAAGCCGGAAATGAAAGGCACGTTAGAAAAATATGCCAATGGTTCAGACAGGCAGATTTCACAAGCCGCTACCTTGCTGTTAAAACTCAGACGAGGACCTGACAACCCAGCCAAAGGGTTCCAGTGGGCGATGGAGGTGAGGAATGCCGTCACGCTCATTGTCGCTCAGCAGATGCGTCTTGGTCATCCGGAGAGAAGCAGGGATTATCTTTTAAAAGATAGTTTAGTTAAAGAACTGGCAAATAATTTCCATATGGATGACCTCCCTAAGCGCTATTTGTCGTTGATTGCCGATGTGGCTTATCTGCATGGAGCGGATTTTGATGAGGTGTTGCATCTTCCTTTTGAGGAGAATGGTGTGAGTGGTGATAAGGCTCATCCTCGGTTTGTTGCTTGTATGATTCGTTTGGGCGATTTGCTTGATATGGACAGCGACCGGTTTAACCTGTACTCGTTGGCAACGTTGAAAGAAATACCTGAGTCTTCTAAAGTACATTACGATAAGCACGGTGAAGTGGAGCATTTCCTCAATTCCCCTGAGGGCATAGAGGTTACTTTTGATTGCCAGACAGATGCCTCTTTTCGGGTGGCTTGCGAGTTGGTTGATATGCTGAAAAAGGAGGTTGAGAAACAGAGCCATTTTTGGGATGATATAGTTCCGGAAGATTTAGGTGGAGCGTCCCCAAAGTTGCGTAATGAAATGGTTAAATTCAAAGGTTCGGAGACCAATCCGGATTTAAGGAATCTGCGGTTTGACATATCGGGGCAGCGTACTTTCGAGATGTTGAAAGGAGGGGCTATTTATAAGAATCCCGGCAGGGTATTTATCCGTGAGATAGTGCAGAACGCCTTGGATGCGACCAAACTACAGATATGGGAGGATATGGGTAAGGGTTATCATCTCCCATATCATTTGGGAAATCCAGAAAGGGATATTAAGTGTGTGGAAGATATCAAGTTTACAAGTGATATTCCGGCATGGGTGTATGAGAAATATCCCGTCCATCTGAATGTGGAATATGATGATACGAAGGAGGTGGTGCGAGTGGTTTGCGAAGATTGGGGGACGGGAATTTCGGAGGAGAGTTTGATTAGGATGACTAATCAGGTGGGTGCCAGCCGTAAGGCAGACAAGGAGTATAATGAAACGATAAAGCAAATGCCTTATTTCTTGCAACCTACAGCCGCATTTGGATTGGGGCTGCAAACAGTGTTCTATGTGACAGATGAATTCACAGTAGAAACCCACTACCCGGGAGAGCCTACCCGGCGGATTGTCTTCCGTTCGTCGGTGGATGGCAGTTATTGTGCAATAAAAGATGAAGGTTTTGACTTTAAACGGACTGTCGAAGGGACTAATAAGGGAAAAACCGTGGCACACGGCACAACAGTAACTATTGAGATTGGCAAGAAACATTTCGGAGAACTTTTTGAGATTAGCGATGAGCAGGTAAAGGAATTGGAAAAAGACACTGCTGGATTTCTTTACTATATTCCCGAAGAGATAGACTCATACGTGAAGGGTTGTTTCAGTGGCATAGAGTTTGTTCCCATTCTGTATAAATCCCCTTTTATGTCGGATAGGTTAGGAGCTGATGAAGAGATGAAAGAATTGGAATTCCTGTCAGAAGAAGAGCATTTCCGTGTATACAGGCATGATGGTGGATATAATGATAAATTTTACATTGAGGAAAATAAGTTTGGGTCTATATTGAATGTTGGTTTTGCGATATCGGAATATTATTCTTTTAATGATCTTTGTTTGCGAGGGGTTAGGGTTGATAATGTTGGTTTCAGTTATCTTGGTGATCATTTCATGGGTATAACATGGAATCTTTTCAGTAGAGAGGCAGACCAGTTGGTGACCATATCCCGTGACAGCTTGCTGCCAAAAGGAAAAGAATGGTGTACAAGCACGATAAATTCGTTGATGCGGGATATCATAAGATTGACTTATAAAAAATTACAGGATGAATGTGAAGAATGTTCAGATGAATCAGAAAAAGAGAGATTGTTAGACCAATATTTCAATTTATGTGTGGTAAATTGGAATCTACCTGAGCCCCTTGAGCTTGATTACCAACTATTAGATGATTTGACATTGGATGAAGAGGCCTATTCTGATGGAGAGGGTAATGCTATTAAAGCATCTGATTTATTTAAGGCACCAGTGTTGATTACAAGTGATGCTAATGGGGTTACTCATAAGATGGTAAAAAAAGTGGCACGGAATCTGGGTTGTGTATTTCTGGGTAGGTATAGTATTGTTCCTGATGGTTTTGTATGTAGCGTTGTATATACATTGGGAGTAAGAAAAGCTGGTGGAATGTTTTATCAGTTAAAGAAGCAGGATGAAGCAGTTCCTTTATTTGTGGAAATGAGAGGGGATTGGAGGGTACATAATAGTCGTCATCATATTTATGATGGTCGTTTTTTTATTCGTTGTCAGCCTGGATTTAGTGAATATAAAAAGATTGTAGTTGGAGAAGATGCTCCATTGCTGGGATATTACAAGCCATACCATGGAAATTGTTGGATTTATCCCTTTGAAGAGTTGACGGATAAGGATGAAGCGTTGAGAAGAGAAGAATTATATAACAAGTTAAAAGATGGATATATAAAAGAGTTGGTGCCGGATTATATTGTGAAATTGATTCAGAAGTATAATGCGTTGAAGAATGATAAACTGACAGAAGAGGAGATATATGATGAATATATCCGGATGATACTTGATTTCAAGTATGGGAGAGAGATGATACTTGATTTCACGAATGAGAGTGAGGAAATACTGATGGGAATGAGGTGGAAAAGGAGTAAGGAGAGTTGGATCACTGATAATGGTATGTGAAGGCAAGGGTTGGGAGCGTTGGAAGGCCAACCCTTGCTTTGTTATTGTGGGTCTAAGGCGGGGCCGGAGGTGACGGTCACCATGTCGGTGAGGGTGGATTGGGCGAGGGTTTGGAGCTGGTCGGGGGTGACGGTGGCGAGGGCCTCCATAAGGTTGGCGGAGAGACGTTCGTCGACATCGGTAGAGACCATCTGGCGGTAGCGTTCGGAGATTTCGAAGATGCCGTCGATACTGCGGATGAAGTCGCCCATCATATAGTTGCGGACTCGTTCTAACTCCTCATCGGGGACGGGCTGTTGCCGGAGGTGTTCTATCTCGTGGAGGATTTCGTTGACAGCGTCGTGGGTAGCAGGTGCGGCCACATCGGCAGTGATGTAGAGGACAATGCTGTCGCGGAATATCTGGGTCTGGCTGTAGATGCCGTAGGTGTAGCCTTTGTCTTCGCGGAGATTGCTCATAAGCCGTGAACCGAAATAGCCCCCAAGGACGGTGTTGAGCACCATGAAGCGGGTGTAGTCCATGCTGTGCCACGGGAGGGGAAGAATGCGACCGATGCGGATGGTGGACTGCACGGTGCCGGGAAGGATGATGTGGTCGGGTTGTGCCGGGGGGCGCGGGGTGACGGGCAGGGAGATGCGGGCGGGAGCAGCAGTAGTGGTCTGGGGAGCGAGGTGGCATTCGACTAAGCGGATAAGGTCGTCGTCGACAGGGCCGCTGAGAATGATATGGGCGGAGGCAAGGCTGTAGTGCTGCCGTATGAAGTCGGTGACTGCGGGAAGGGTGAGCTTCTGGAGGTCTTGCGGGGAGGCGTAGGTGCCCATGGGGTGGTCGTAGCCGTAGAGCAGTTCGTAGTAGCGGTTGCGGGCAAGATAGTTGGTTCGCTGGAAATTGGTTTTGAGTTGGGCGGTGCGACGACTGATATAAGCGTCGAAGAGTTGCGGGGTGACCGAAGGAGCCTCGAACATGCGGGCAATGAGGGGCAGCAACTCGTCGGCGAATTTGCGCATAAAATAGAAAGAGACATTGCCGGTGCAGACATCGGCGGAGCGTTCCACAACGATGCCACGGAAGTCGAGGAACTCAGCCACCTGCTCGGGAGATTGGTCGACGGTGGCTTCGGCAAAGAGCTGGTTGGCAGCATGGGATTGGCTCTTGAACGACTGGTAGGCACTGCCGGCTTCGAGGGTGAAGTCGAGCTTGAGAATGCCGACAGCGTCGTTGCGGAAGAGGTGCAATGTGTTGCCGTTGGGCAGGGGATGCTCTTGCGGTATGAGCGGCAGGAGTGAGGGAGGCGTTAACATGGGATTAAAGATTATGAATTGTGGATTTTTAGAAGGTGGCACTGAGTTTGATGTTGAATTGGCGTGCGGTGAGGTAGTTGGGGACGGCCCAATAGTAGTTGGTGTAGTCGGCCACCCAGATGAAGGAGACGACATTGTGGTAGTCGAAGAGATTGAAGACTTCGATGCTGACGGAGAGGTCGTCGAATAATTGGCCGACGCGGGAACGACGTATTTTTTCGAAACGGGTTAACTGGATGGTGTTGCCCCAGTCGGCACGGAAATAGGGCGGGATGTAATGCTCGATGGAGCGGTCGGTTTGGTAGGGATAGGTGGTGGGGGTACGGGTGCCGTAGATGAAACTGAGACTCATGCGCCACCAAGGGAGGGAAGGGATATAGTCCTGAAGGAAGATTTTGAAGCTGAACCGTTGGTCGGTGGGGCGGTTGATCCAGCCAAGATTGTCGTTGAGAATGTCTTCCTGCGTCTTCATCAAAGAGATGCTGGCCCAGGACTCAAGCCCGGGGACAAAGTCGCCGTTGATGCGCAGCGAGGCACCCGTGGCATAGCCTACAGCGGGGACACCGGGATTGTAGCGGATGCGGAGATTGTCGATGGTGTAGGGGATGAGGTTGGTGATGTATTTGTAATAGAAGTCGGCTGTAAGGCGGAAAGGCTTGTCCCAGAGACGAAGGTTCCAATCGACCGAGGCGGAGGCAAGATAGGATTGCTGGGCAGGGACATTGGGGCAAAGGGAACCATCGGGGTTGCGGAGTTCGCGGTAGAGGGTGGGTTGCTGGTAGAGACCGGCGACGAGACGGTAGAGCATGTCGGGACCGGAATGGGGTTTGAAACTGGCCGAGAGACGAGGGGAGAGGAGGAGCTGGCTGTTGAGGAAGAGCGAATCGGAATGCGAGGTGTAGTATTGTCCGCGAAGGCCTATGGTGAATCGGAAAAGGTTGTCGTGGCGGGTGAAAAGATTAATGTCGCGCTGCACGTAGGCACTGCCACGGAAGGTCTGGACATTGCTTGCTGCATTGCAAAAGAGTTGAAGAATCGGATTGAAGACGGCTGTGTCGTCCAACCCGGGAACATGGTGGTTGGTGGGGTAGGAATAGTCGGCACTGTCGACCCATTTCCATTCGCGCATACGTCCATCGGTGTGTTCGAGTTGAGCCTTGAGACCGAAATTCCATGAGCCAAGGAGGGCATAGCGAATCATTTTCAGTTCGGAGGCGTAGATGGTCATGTCCTGATGGTTGCGGGCATGTTCGAGGAAGGTGCCGACACCTTGGTCAAATTGGTTGGTGTCGCCGGCATTCTCGCCAACGCCGATGGCATAGAGCCAATACTGGCTTTGGATGTCGAAGTTTTCCTGCTCGCGGTTGGAGAGGGCTGAATTAATCCATTGCAGTTGGAAATCGTCGTTGGGGTGGTAGTTGAGGGTGAAGGCACCGAGGAGGGTGCGGTAGCGGTCGTCCTCAAGGCCGTCGAAATAGACGTTGAGTTTGAGCGACTGGTTGAAGGTGCCGAAGGTGGTGGTGCGCGAATAGGGGACGAGTCCGTAGACGTTGCGTGTCCAGACGGAGAGAAGGCTGAGGTCGAGGCTGTCGTTTATACGATAGCGGAGAATGGCTTGGAGGTCGGTGTAGGAGGTGGAGTAGTTGCCTTCGGTGTCCATGCTACGAAAAAGGTAGCGGTTGCTATGGTGACGGAAGCCAACGCCGTAGGAGAAACTGTTGCCGATGGTTCCCTGTGCTGTGGCGGTACCCCCTAAGAGAGAGAGGGAGACCTTGAAACGTTGCTCGACGGGACGGCTGTAGATGATGTCGAGAACGGAAGACATGCGGTCGCCATAGGTGGCATCGAATCCGCCGGGAGAGAAGATGAGGTGGTCGACCAAATCGGGATTGATGATGCTGAGGCCTTCCTGTTGTCCGCTGCGTACCAGTTGCGGCCTATAGATTTCAATGCCGTCGATGTAGACCAGATTCTCGTCGAACGAGCCACCCCGGACAGAGTACTGCGACGAGAGTTCATTGTTGGAGTTCACGTCGGGAAGAGTCTTGATAATGGATTCGACACTGTTTGTCGGTCCTACATTGTTTTCGATTCGCTGGATGTTGATTTGCGTGAAAGAACTGTTTCTGATGCGGTCGTCGCTTACGGTCACAGCATCGAGTTGCTTGGCTGAGGCCATCAATGCCATATCAATCTGCACGGTTTTGCCTTTGGGGATAAGGAAACGCTGTTCGATGCTTTCGAAGCCTGTGCATGACACTCGGACGGTTACCGAGTCGGACTGGTTGACGGTAAGGGAAAACCGACCGCGGTTGTCGGTTGTGGTGCCGTAGGGAGAGAGGGAGTCTAACACTCCAACAGTGGCGTACTGGATGGGTTCGCCTTCGGTGGTGAGGACACGACCTTGCAGAGTCCCTTGCGCTTGCAGGCAAGAGAAAAAGCATGGCAACAAGGCCATTAAAGTTATAAAAAGTTTCTTGTTCATTAAAAAAAGCAGTCAATAAACGAACTATTTGAAAAAAAATTGTATTTTTGCAAATTATTTTGTTCCCCATGACTGGACAATAAATCACCGGTGCAAAAGCGTCGGGCTATGAATAAAAAAAGATAAGGATATGAAACGCAACGTACTACTAATGGTGCTACTTGTGGCAGGAATTGCCTGTCAGGCACAGAATCAGATTGACAAACAAGGCCGCCGTCAGGGGCATTGGCTCAAGACCGACAAACAAGGAGCCAAAGTTTATGAAGGCACCTTTGTAGACGGTATGGAAACCGGCACTTTCACCTATTATTATCCCGATGGAACAGTGCGCATCACCAATGAATACATGGTGCCAGGCAAGGTTTGCCGACATCGAGTATACAACCAGCGAGGAGAGCTGTTGGCTGAAGGAAATTTCAACCAAAAGAACCGCGATGGATTGTGGAAATTTTATGACGGAAAACATCCCAAACCTGTCAAGATGACTACCTATAAGATGGGTGTGCGTCATGGTTTGCAGGTTATCTTCAATTCCGAGGGCGATACCGCCGAGGTAAGCACATGGAATGACAATCACAGGCACGGCCGTTGGTGGAAACGCATCGGAAAGAACGGCTATATTACCGCTACTTATGTCCACGGTGGCATAGAAGGCAGGTTGGTAGAGTATGATGAAAACGGTCAACTGGTACGTGAAGGCCATTATGTCAATGGCGATCGTCATGGTGCTTATCGTTATTATGAGAACGGACATATGGTGATTGACGAGACATGGAGTAAGGGTGTGATGCGCGAAAGAAAAGTGAGACTCATGGTGCCGGAAGAGACCTTTGTTTCAGTCTATGACATTAATTACATGCTTCCCAAGGGAAAGACCAAGACGGTTGTGTATTTGTCCAATGGTACTCAATTGATTGATAACGAAGAGCCCGAGCGGTTGTACTCGCATGTGGGTGACGGTCGCTTTACTCTTGCCAACAGAGAAGCCCGTATCATGGTTGCGACAGACCTTATTGTTGGAACCACCCGCGACACTGAAGGCCGCGAAGTCCTCAGCCTTGACCCCAAGCCCGATTTCCAAGTGTTCCCCGATCAAGACTGTCTGCGTATGCTGCACAGCCTGCAGATGCAACAGCAGACAAAGGATGCCGGTGGTGAGTTTGATTTTGATTAAGAGAATTGATAAAAAAACGGGGCGCTTCACAGCGTCCCGTTTCCCATTAAACACTATTACAAAATCCTTTTAGGTAAAACAAAAAAACCTAAACATTTGATCGATTAATAGAAAATGTTTTTTTATCTCTCAAATGCATTTGCAAAAATACTAACTTTTTCTGAAATAGCAAAGATTTGCTAACGATTTTAATCCTTTTTAACTTATATTAACTCATATGAAGGTTGCCACCCATACCTTAGGATGTAAATTAAACTTTGCTGAAACCAGTCATTTACAACGCAGATTTATAGAAGCGGGATTTAACATAGTGTCGTATAAGGAAAGTGCGGATTTATATGTAATAAACACATGTACGGTCACGTCTGTTGCCGAAAAAAAGTGCAGGAATGCCATACGTCAGGCTTTGACGCAAAATCCTTCGGCTACAATTGCGGTGATAGGTTGCTTTGCCCAGAATGATGCCCGGCAGATTGCTGCCATTCCTGGTGTCAATATTATTTTGGGAAACGATACGAAGCATCAACTTTTAGAGGTGGTCCAAAGGTATTGGGATAAACAGGGTATGAAAGGTGAGGGTGTCCAAGAACCTTGTATTATTACGCCCGAGCCTCGCAGTTTTGTACCATGCTATTCAGGAGATGACCGCACCCGCACATTTTTCAAGATTCAGGATGGGTGTGATTATTATTGTTCTTATTGTGCCATACCTATGGCTCGAGGACGCAGCCGTTCGGCCACAGTGGCAGAAACGGTGGCGGTGGCCCGCGAGATTGCCGCTACGGGGACTCGTGAAGTGGTATTGACTGGAGTCAATACAGGTACGTTTGGCAAGTATAATGGGGAGACGTTTATAGAATTGCTCCGAGAGTTGGATAAGATTGAGGATATTGCCCGTTTTCGCATTTCGAGCATTGAGCCTAATTTGATTACCGAAGAGATTGTTGACTTTGTTGCTTCGTCGAGGGCGTTTCTTCCTCATTTCCATATTCCCTTACAATCGGGTTCAGACAAGGTTCTGAAGATGATGCATCGCAGATACGATACCGCACTGTATAGCCGTCGTGTTGAATATATCAAGAAAGCTATGCCCGATGCCTGTATAGCTGCTGATGTCATCACAGGATTCAATGGAGAAGACAATCATGAATTTGAATCAAGTAAGCAGTTCATAGCCAGTTTGCCAATATCCTATCTGCATGTGTTCCCTTATTCTGACCGTCCTAACACTGCAGCATTGCATATGGATGAAAAGGTGCCTGTGAAGGTTCGCAAAAGCCGTGGTGCAGAGTTGCACATTCTTTCGGATGCCATGAGGCATGCTTTTGTGCAGAGCCAGATGAATACAAATCATATGGTGTTGTGGGAACACACCTGTCACGGGAATGTCGGAGGGAAGCCCATGATGCAGGGATGGACAGAGAATTATATTCGCCTTCAACGTCCTTACGAAGAGGCTTTGGCAGGGGTTGTAACCCCGTTTGAAATCTCGGAGTCAACGATTGTTGAAAACTTTGCTTGTGATGATTAAAAAAAAAGTGTAATTTTGCCACCATATTTGTGACATCATGTTATTCCATAACTTGTTGTCGCAGTTGTTTTTATTTTTAATTATATAATATACATTTTAGTCATTATTTATTATGAGCGGTCTTTTTGGAGTGATTTCCCGCAAACCTTGTGCCGTAGACCTTTTCTATGGCACCGATTATCATTCGCATCTCGGTACACGTCGTGCAGGTCTTAGCACCATTGACAACGGGGTGATGCACCTGAACATCCACAACATCGAGAACACGCAGTTCAAGACAAAGTTCTCCACTGATATCCACGAGATGTTGGGGGACAAAGGTATTGGTGTAATCAGTGATACTGATGCTCAACCTATCGTGTGTAATTCGCATCTCGGTCGTTTTGCCGTGTGCACAGTATCGCGTATTAACAACATCCCTGAGTTGGAGAAAATCTGCCTGTCCAAGAATCAGCAGTTCACAGAGCTTAGCATGGGCAAGACCAATCCCTCCGAGCTTATCGCATTGCTTATTACCCAAGGTAAGTCGTTTGCCGATGGTATAAGCAATGTCCACAGCAAAGTGAGTGGAAGTGTTTCGTTTCTTATTCTGACCAATGACGGTATTATTGCTGTGCGCGATCGTTATGGCCGTACACCTTTGGCAGTGGGTCGTCGCGACAGCGACTATGCCGTAGCCTCTGAAACTTGCAGCTATGTCAACCTTGGATATCAAACTGAATATTTCTTGAAACCAGGTGAGGCAGTAATGATTTCGTCCGAAGGCATCAAACAGCTCATTGCTCCCAACGACAAACTGCAGATATGCTCTTTCCTCTGGATATATTATGGGTTCCCTGCCAGTGAGTATGAAGATATTAACTCTGAAGAAGTCCGTTTCCGTCTTGGTCAGGAGATGGGTAAGCACGATGATGTCGATGCAGACTATGTATCTGGCATTCCCGATTCGGGAGTGGGAATGGCTCTCGGATATTCTGTCGGCAAAGGCATACCATACAAGCGCGGTATCCTCAAATACACACCGACGTGGTCGCGTAGCTTTATGCCGGACAATCAAGAAGCACGCAGCTTGGTGGCTAAAATGAAACTCATACCCTCTCACAAGGTCCTTAAGGGCAAGGAAGTGGTGTTCTGCGATGACAGTATTGTCCGCGGTACCCAGCTCAAAGACCAAGTCCGTATGCTTTATGCCAATGGAGTTAAACGCATCCATGTCCGCATCAGTTGTCCTCCGTTGCTTTATGGCTGTAATTATCTCAACTTCTCGACTTCCAAGACCGATAACGAACTCATCACCCGCCGTGTCATAGCAGAATTGGAAGGCGGTGAAGTCCGCAATCTTGAAGCCTATCGTGACGAAACTACTGAAAAATACAAGAATCTTGTTGAAACTATCAGAAAAACAGTTGGTGTCGATACGCTTAAATTCAACAGTCTTGATACAGTTTGCAAGGCTATTGCGCTGCCCAAATGCGACCTTTGTACCCATTGTTTTGATGGTAGTTCCTATGGTGAATAATCTTTAGCTAAACAATCAACATCTATAATGAAGAAGTCGCTTTTCATTATTGCCATCTTTTGTATATCGCTTGCCGGGTTGCGGGCGCAGGACGCAGTATTCCTTTCCGTCAAAGACTATGCACCTACTTTCGGAATACCTTCCCGTTTCCTTGATGATACGAATGTCATAGCTCGTTATTTCGACAGCCTTCAAGTCAGCAACCACGCACTCACCGACTCTTGCGTGACACTCAATGCGCGAGTGTTGGCCTTTCAAAATATGATGCTTTATGATTGTCGTCATGTGGGTGATTCTGTTTGGATCGATGATCGGACTTGCTTGAAAGATTACAATTTCTATAGACAGAAACTCAACGACCTGTCGTCGTTTGCCCTGCGCAAAGCTCACTCTTTTATCGAACAAGAGCATTACCATAAGGACATGGTTCAGCAGAACGCTGCCAACATGTGGAAAGACACGATCTCCCGTCTTCATCGTACAATTGTCAGTGCCTGCGAGGGGTTCGGCATCAGCGACGCTGAAAGAAAAAAGGAACTGAAGGACATCTACTATGCTTACCTTTCTGTTTACAATCGCTATGATTTCTCCAAGAGCATAGTCGACGATTCATATATCAATAATCTCGATCGTTTTGTTGTCTTCCAGAACCATCTTATTGACAATCTCCTTGGCACTGGCAGTTACCGTAATCGAATCAAGAACTTCTATAATACATTGAAGATACGTTGTGGCCACACCCACAGCGATGTCCTCCGCTCTTATCAGCGCATAGCTGCCGTTCCTCCAGCTCCAATCAGTTTCTCTTCAATTGATGGGTATTATGGATATATTGACAGTTTGAAAGGAGTTCTGCATGTGCAGGACTGCTATTTGAATGTTGTTGACCTCCGCGAGAAAATATCCGCCAACTCCGAGCGCATCAGTCTCCTCTATGGCTCCCGTTTCCGTCAAGTGGTCAAGACATATCAGGAGGTGGCTGCAAGCATCAACACTGTCCCTGCGTTCACTACAAAATCCCAAGCTGATGCTTTCATCAACCACATGAAAGAGTTCATCGAAGTTCAAGACAGTTATTTGCGCGACTATAACCGCTTGTCACTTATCCGCGAGCATGGCGATTCTATCGACAGCCGTTGTGCCATTCGCTATGCCGATGTATCAAAGGCTTATTCCAAGATGGTGAATGACCTTTATCCTAAGTCTGCCACACCTAAACCATCCTATCGCTCTATTGACGATGCTGTCCGTTTCAGTCTCGAACTTGAAAATTTCGAGACTCTTCAGCGTCAGTACGATACCATTATCGAGCTCCGCAAAGAGATAGACCGCCTCAAGGACACCATCAGTAAGGGATGGATGACCCACATCATCGTCTATAACGGCTTGCAGACCATTCGTAAGCAGGTGGTTCTCACCCCTTCTTTTATCAGTGTACAAGACGGCAGTCGCTTTATTTCTGAACTGAAAGAATTTCTTGAAACGGAAACCAAATGCATTCAAGCCATCCACCTATTTGATGAGTATCGCCGTCTCGACAATCAAGTTGTTCCGCTCATCCAACCCTACCGCAATATCCGCAAGGCCTATTCCCGTCTTGAGAAAGGCTATATCACCATCAAGGTCATCAACCACACCTCCGAAATCTACGTCTATTGCCGGCAACTCGAGTCATTTATTTCTATCCAGAACGAACTCATCCAGAAAGCCGGTAGCAACGATGTGCAATCTATAAACGCCCGTTTATACAATATTAACGACATTGATAAAATCGAAAACATTATAGGAATATGAACATTGCAATTATCCTTTCAGGCTGTGGCAACCGCGATGGTAGCGAGTTGCAAGAAACCCTTTCACTCCTTTTGGCCATCGACCGCCGTGATTGGCACTATCAGTGCTTCGCTCCCGAAGGCCAGTACACCGTTGTAAGCCATCTTGACGGCAATGAACATGGCGACCGTCGCGATATCCTTGTCGAGTCTGCCCGCATCGCTCGTGGCGACATCAAACCCCTCTCGCAGTTCCGTCCCGACGATTTCGATGCTCTGGCTCTTCCCGGTGGCATGGGTGCTGCTCGCAACCTCTCCACTTTCGCCTTCGACGGCCCAGCCATGACTGTCCGTCCCGATGTCGAAAAAGCCATTCTTGACATGTATCGTCTCCGCAAACCTATCCTTGCCATGTGCATTGCACCCATGGTGCTTGCTAAAGTTTTGGGTAAAGAAGGGGTCGCCCTCACTCTTGGCATGGATAACTCAGCCTCCAAGATTGCTGCCCAATTGGGAGCCAATGTCCAACATCGTGATGTCACCGAGGTTTGTGTCGACAGTCAACACCGAGTCTACACGACTCCTGCCTACATGGTCGGTACCCGCATTAGCGAAATCTTTGCCGGAGCAGAAACCATGGTGGCCGCTCTCGAACAGGACTGCCGCTGACCTATAATAGGCCCATCTGGCAAAAATATAAGAGCCGCACATCCTCGTGTGCGGCTCTTTTTTTGTATCGCCACGAATTATTGTTCTGTGGTGGTTGCCTCGTTCTGGTTGCCTTCGCCCTTGGGATTGGGACCCCACTTGTTCTCGCCATACTGCGAGTCAGTGAACATCCACACCAAGAGGATGATGCATATGGCCAGGTTGGCACAATAAAAGAAAATGGTCAGACCGATGTTTGTTTCTTGGAGCATGCTGCCTATCGAACCTAATAGTGAGCCACCCAGAAATAGGAAATACCAGAACCCCGATCTGCCGATGTCGTGCAAGCGACGCACCGTGACGGCGATGCTGGGGATAAGCACCGCAATATAGTATATAAGATAGAGATACAGAAACGGACTGCCCAGCGTGATGCGCACCAACTCCATATCATCAATCTCCCCGGCGTCTATACCCATCTTCACCACAGGAATTATCCAGCATATAAACAGGATTATCGTGATGATGAAGTTGATGAGCGAGAACCACCAGAACTCACTCCTTCGGGCACGGCTATTGAAGTCCGTATATTGCTTAAAGCATTTGATGAACCACTTCATATCTAATTCGTTAATTCGTTAATGTGTTAATTCGTCAATGTGCTAATTCGTTAATGTGTTAATTCGTTAATTCGTGAGTCTTTTGATGCGCCAAGGACTAACACGTTCACACATTAACACGTTCACACATTCAATCAGGCCTTCAGCAGGAAGTTCAGATTGTCCTCGAGAGCATACTCTTTGGTGTTCTCCATCTTGGTCTTGAACACCTTCATCTTGTTGGGCTTTCCGACAAGTTTCAGATCTCCGTTTTCAAGCAGCAGAGCAGTAGCTTCGCGAATGGCGGCAACGGTAGCCTTCGGGTTCACCATGATGTACTCCTTCAGACGGTCGTCGCGGGTCTCGCCGCCGTGCTTCGGGTCGAAAAAGTCCGTGTAGTGCGGGTTGATTTGGAACGGCACCAATCCCATGCAGTCGAACGAATCGGGCATCACAATGGGCATGTCGTTGGTAGTGCACAGTGTCGGACCGGCCACATTGCTGCCTGCGCTCCAGCCCATATAAGGCATGCCGTCGAAAGCACGCTGACGGATGGCCTGCATCAAGCCTGTGCGTTGCAGCTGGCGCACCAGATGGAACGTATTGCCGCCACCCACAGCCACACAGTCTGTGTCGTACACAGCGTTGATGGGCAACGCCTTGTGGTGAACGCTCGTCAGCTTCACGCCAAACTCGGCGTACACCTTGGCCACTTTTGCCTCGTAAGCATCGTAGCTCTTGGTCAGTCCACCCTCGGCCAGACTCACGCCGGCGTAAGGCACAAACAAAACTTTTTTCACATTATGCCGCTTGCAAAAGTCGGCAATCATGTCCTTGCACCATCCCAGATAAGCCTCGCCTCGCATGGTGCTGTTGCTAATAAGAAGAAGATTACGTTTATCCATGGTATTGTTTTATTAATTCGTTAATTCGTTAATGTGTTAATTCGTTAATCGATTTTCAAGCAATAATTTCACTTTTTACTTTTTCATTTCACTTTTCACTTTATCAAGCGTCGATTGTCGCGTATGTGGCGTTGCGCTCGATGAACTCCCTGCGGGGAGGCACGTCGTCGCCCATCAGCATGCTGAAGACGCGGTCCGCGCTGGCGGCGTTCTCGATGGTCACCTGTCGCAGCTGGCGGTTCTCCGGATCCATGGTCGTCTCCCACAACTGCTCGGGATTCATTTCACCCAGACCTTTGTAGCGCTGCACATGCACACCCTTGTCGCCCACGGCTATCATTGCCTGTTCGCGTTCTTCTTCGCTCCAGCAGTAATAGCTCTTGTTGCCCTTCTTCACTAAGTACAGCGGAGGTGTTGCCAAATATACGTAGCCGTTCTCAATCAACTCAGGCATATAGCGGAAGAAGAATGTCAGCATCAGCGTGTCGATATGTGCGCCGTCCACATCGGCATCCGTCATAATGATGACCTTGTGGTAACGCAGCTTGGTTAGATTGAGTGCCTGACTGTCTTCGGGCGTACCTACCGTTACGCCGAGGGCGGTGTATATGTTGCGTATTTCCTCGCTCTCGAAGGCACGGTGGCGCATGGCTTTCTCCACATTCAGGATTTTACCTCTCAAAGGCAGGATAGCCTGGTAGCGGCGGTCACGTCCCTGCTTGGCACTTCCGCCTGCCGAGTCACCCTCGACAAAATATATCTCGCACATGGCGGGGTCGCCGTCTTGGCAGTCGGCCAATTTGCCTGGCAGTCCGGCACCGCTGAACACGTTGCTGCGCTGCACCATTTCCCTTGCTTTGCGGGCGGCTTGACGGGCACGTGCCGCCAGAATCACCTTCTCCACAATGGTCTTTGCCTCATTGGGGTGTTCCTCCAGATAGTTCTCCAACATTTCGCTCACAGCGCTGTCCACAGCTCCGCGCACTTCATTGTTGCCCAACTTGGTCTTTGTCTGCCCTTCAAACTGGGGCTCGGCAACCTTTACGCTAATGATTGCAGTCAAGCCCTCGCGGAAGTCGTCGCCCGATATCTCTACCTTCGCCTTGGCCAGCATACCGCTCTTGTCGGCGTAGGCCTTCAGTGTGCGTGTCAGTCCGCTGCGGAAACCCGCCAGATGGGTACCGCCTTCGTGGGTGTTGATATTGTTCACATAACTGTGTATGTTCTCGTTGTACGTATTGTTGTACTGCATCGCAATCTCGATGGGGATACCGTTGCGCTCGCCTTCGATGTAGATGGCCTCAGGCATCAGCTTCTCGCGGTTCTCGTCTAAATAGGCGATGAAATCCCGCAGACCCTTCTCGCTATAGAAATGGTCGCTCCGCTGTTTGCCTTCTTCCTGCTCCCTTTTGTCTTCAATAGTGATGTCGATACCCTTGTTCAGATATGCCAGCTCGCGCATGCGTTCCAGCAGCGTGCCGTAGTCATAGGTCGTAGTGGTAAATATGGTGCTGTCGGGCTTGAAGGTGATGCGGGTGCCGGTCTTGTCGGTGTCGCCCACGGTCTTCACCTCGTAGAGGGGTTTGCCCTTGCTGTATTCCTGTTGGTATATCTTTCCATTGCGGTAGACATTCACAATCATGTGCTCACTGAGGGCGTTCACGCAACTCACACCCACACCGTGCAAACCGCCGGACACTTTATAGCTGCCCTTGTCGAATTTGCCGCCAGCATGCAGCACCGTCATCACCACCTCCAGGGCTGAACGATGCTCCTTTTCGTGCATGTCCACGGGAATACCGCGGCCATTATCCTCAACAGTGATGCTGTTATCTTCGTTGATGCTTACGTATATCTTGTTGCAGTAGCCTGCCAAAGCCTCGTCGATGGAGTTGTCCACCACCTCGTATACCAGATGGTGCAGACCGCGGAAATTCACGTCACCAATATACATGGCGGGACGCACGCGCACGGCTTCCAAACCCTCCAAAACGGTGATATTACTCGCACTGTATTCGTTCTTCTGTTGTGTTGATTCGCTCATATTCTGTTGATATGTTTATCCGTTGATATGTTTTGATATTAGTCAATAAGAATTTGCAAAGATACGAATTTTTTCTGACATATCGACCACTTTTCCGTCAAAAAACAGCCCTTTTTTCCACGCCTGTTGTTAGTAACCCTTGCCGGTATAATAATAGTCTGTGAGGCAATTGATTGTATCCGTATAAACGGCGGTGTGGGAATGGTTGTTCAACGTTAAGATTGCTGCCGGGTTCCAATTTGCCATTATGCCTCATCTGGATATTGTCCCGACTCATTACATATCAACTTGTATGCTTGGTTATCGCAATTTCGCATTATAAACCGTGTCACCATTTCCGTCATCCTGTCCAAATTTACGCCAAAATTCTTTCTGCACCGTCCTTGGCTCGTTTTTTCTTCCTCCTCTCGACCTTAATTCTACCTCAGTTCTCCTTTTGTAATGGGAGAACGATGGGAGAACGATGGGAGAACTGAGGACTAAGGAGTGGAGGAAGGGCTATTGAATCCCCTTCTATCCGTCGGGGCGGGGAATGGCTCCATAGAACCTAATGGTCGGTTTGCGATAAAGCCGGATGACCGTTATGGGTCGAGAAGGCGGGTCTATCTGACTATGACTTCGGCTTTGGTGGCGGCGCGGAGCGCGGGATTGCCGAGGTCGGCGGGGTTCACGGCCAGGCATTGCACGGTGGCGGCGGGCAGGTGGAAACGCCCGTGGCGGTCGGTTACTACGGTGTACATCAGCGTGTGGGTGCCGGCGGGAAGTTCTTCGATGTATATGTCGAGGCAGTTGACGGGTTCGGAGGGCGAGGCGGCAACAGACCCGAGGTTGGCATCGAGGCTTTTGACTTCTATCCAGTTTCTGTTTTCAGCCGTAGTGGCGACTACACTGACCTCGCTGTGCGATGCGAAGCAGGCGGCCATGGGGGCGCGCAGATAGAGGCGGTCCATGGGGCGGCTGAGGGTGAGGGTCAGCTTAATGGTGAGTTCGCCGATGGTCGAGGCGGTGTCGGCTTTGGCCGACGTATTGATTATCTCGCGGCTGAGGGTGATACGTGGTTCGGATTTCTGCAGCGGTGTCTGGTCATGGTTCCCAAGCGACGAAAGGTCGGGTTGCCTGGCAGGCAGCAGTTGGCGGGCTACAAGGCGGGCGCGGTGCATGTCGTCCCAATGAGTGGTGGGGGCTAAGTAGCGTATGCGCTGCAGCACTTGGTCGGCTAAGGCGGTGTCGTGCAGCACCTCTTCGAATATGTCGATGTAGAGGCTTATCAGCATCGAGTTGTGGTCGAAGTGTTTCCAGCGGCGGCCTTGTTCGGGATGGGCGGGGTCGTAGACGGATGACTGGACGATGTTCTTGGCCATTTGCCGTGCCAATGCCGTGTCGCCACTGCGGTAAAGGTAGGGGATGACCCATTGGTCGGGCTTGTTCTTCAGAATGTTGGCATGTAGGCTGTCGCGCATGGCGTAGTAGGCGGTGTCGAGCGGATATTGGGCAAAGTGGCGGCGAAGGGTTATCCATAGGGCGGCGTTGTTGGTTGTTTTGGGGAAGTGTTTCCAGTATTGGAACATCAGACTGTCGGTGGTCTCTACCGCCCGCTTGATGTTGAAGGCGGCGGGGATGGTGAAGTGGGGACAGTGTTGTTGCAGTTGCATGATGATGTTGAGGTTATGTATGGCGGAGCTTTCGTTAAAGAGGGACTTCTGACCCCGGATGCATGGCCAGCCGCCGGAGGGCAGTTGGGCGTCGGTGAGCACCTGCACCAGCGAGTCGGCGTTGGGGCGGTTGAAGACGACGGCATAATATAGTGAGTCGAAGAGATTGTCGATGTCGTCGGGCTTGGCGCGGTCGTAGGGGTAGAACATGCCGCGGAAACGGTTAGTGAGGGTGCGGTAGTCCTTGGCGACGGAGGGATAGGCGTTGGCGTGCAGGCGGGGATGGCGCAACAGGCGGAGGGTGGAGGTCTGGGCATCGAGGACTATGTCGTTGTGCAGCGGGTCGCCGATGGCGAAGGTGAAGGTGCGGGACTTTGGCGCCAGCGGGAGGAGGATGCGAGGTGCCTGGATGGGGAATTGCACTGTGGTGGCTCCGGCAAGCAGGTTTTCGGCTTCTGGTTTTCCTTTCATTTTGGCACCATTGTACATACGGACGGCAAGGCCGTTGGTGGTGGCGCCGTCCATGCGGTCGACGCGGAGGGCTATGGCGGTGCTGTCGCCTGCATAGAGGAACGGCGGCACGTTGGGCATGAGCATGATGTCGCGGTAGGTATCGAAGAGGTTGGCGCGATTGACGAAGGTGCCGTCTCCCGACATGGCAACGAGGCTGAGCCACCAGCGGGCGAGCCGTTGGGGAGCGTTGAAACGGATGTCGACAATGCCGTTGCGGTCGCTGTGCAGGCGGCCAAACCAGGGACCGTATGGCGAGAGGTTGTTTCGGATGGTGCCTTGGGGTTGCGAGAGGTTGTCCACTTTGCCCCACGACATGTCGGGAATAATTGACGCTGACACACAATAAAGAACATCGTAGCCGTGTGTGCCTACCGAGAGGAGCGCCATGACCCGACGCTGGTCGAGGTAACTAACGTTCTGCATACGTTGACGGTAGTTGTTTGACAGACTCAAGCGGTAGAAAGGTTTCTGCTTTTCTTTAGTCTGGTTGCCAATTGTAAGTCTACTGCGATTGTCGCTGTACCCACTGCCGAAAAATATGTATTGGGGAGAGTAGTGATAGCGATATGCCTGTTGGGGGTGAAAACTATGTTGGCCAACATGTTCGAGATGGTTGATGGCTTCGTCGAAGGCGGTGAGAGCCATGATGGACTGCACGGGGTTGCCGAGGCTGTCGGTGACACGCAGCCGCCAGTGGACGGGGGCACCGGCATAGAGCTTGTGAAGGCAGAAGCCGGAGTCGGCAGGGGTAAGGTTGAGGGCTTCGGGCTCGAGCCATTGCAACTTCAATTGTGGTGCGGGTTGCAGTATGTCTACGTCGGCCGAGCCGGAAAAGCGTTGCCCTTGGTGGTAGGCAAGGATGGAGATGCATATTCTGTCCGACCATTGCTTCTGGATGGGGAGGGCGATATGGGTGAAGCCATGGTCGAGTCGCAGGTGGCGGAGCATGACGATGTTATCACCGCAGTTGATGAGCAGCATGGCCGAAATCTTCCCGGCAGAGCCCACACGCAGGCGCAGGGTGTCGCCCGGGTGGTATTGTTTTTTCTCGGTCGAGGCAAAGAGCGTCAGGCTGTCGAGCGGCATGGGGGCGTTGAAACCGAGGTGCGACACTTGCAGGGTGTCGGGGTGCAGGTGAGGATTGGCCGAGGAGAGGATGAAACGCAGGTGCCCGTTGGGCAGCTGGATGGGCGGAACGAGGCTGGAGAGCGGCACGAAACTGGATGTGGCGGGGATGGATATTTCGCCCTGCCACACGCGGGAGGGGTTGGTGTCTATGGGTGTTCCCGATGCTGTGACGGTCTCGATGGTGAGGAGTGCGGTAGTGGACAATGGACTGTTGTCGAGGCTTTTGCAGCTGACATAGATTTCGTCGAGACTGTCTATATAACGTGAGTTATAGTCGCCTGTAATATTGTTGGTTGAAGAACTGTATTGGTTGATTGAGAAAGAACCAGTATAGTCGCCCACGGCTATGGAGATGCTTTCTTTGACCGTTTCACCCGTTGGGTCGGTTGCGGTTACGGTGAAGAGGTATTTTGTATATTCGCCGTCGAGATAGGGGAGGAAGTCGTATTTGACGGGGGTGAATTGGAAAGTGAAGTCGCCTGACTGGGCACCGTGGTTGTCCGGCTGGGTTGACAGTTCGCCGGTGCTAACGACGAACGAGCCCCCTTCGTGTTCGGAGCCGACATTCTTCATCCAAGGGGCGAAACCGAAAGATTGGGTCAGGGTATAGGTGACTGAAGTGGGGGCCACCGCAGAGCCGTTGCGGGAGGTGAGCCTGCCTTGTATGGTGACGGGTTGGCCGTAGAGGTGGGTGTCGGCGGTGGTGTTGAGCGATAGCGAGAGGGTGGGGAGGGTGTAGTTGTCGACCGAGAAAGAGGCGGTTCCCATATTGTTGCCATCGTGGTCGTAGGCTATAAGGTACAGATGGTTGTCGTAGTTTTTGTTGGCATTGAGCACTTGCGGCAGGATGAAGCTGCCTTCTGCCCAGCCCATGTTGTCGGTGGTGAGTTGCAGGGAGGTGATGCTGTCGGAGTAGTAATCTGCCGACAAGGTGATTTTGACACGGTGGTTGGGAACCGGCTGGTTGGTTTTGGGGGTGTTGCGTTGCACCATGGCGGTGAAGCGGACGGTGTCGGAGAAGCGGTAGACATGGGCGTTGAAGAAGAAGGAAACCAGCGTGTCGGAGTCATCGTCTTCCCCGTCAGGGTCAATCTGCCCGCGACTGACAATGTTATACGCCTGGGACCCGAGTTTGACGGTGATGGGGTGGCCTTGATGGGTGATGCTGTAGACGGGGTAGGTGTACTCCCCAATGGGCATGAGGGGGCTGAAATTGAAGCGGCCGAGGGTGTCGGTGAGTGTGGTGAGGGTAAGGCTGTCGGTGTCGGGATTTTTAGTGTAATAGTATTTCCCCTTCATCGTGACAGGGATGTCGGGGATGGGCTGACCTGTTTCAATATTCATCACAAGACCTTGGCCGTGGGACTGGGAGATGGGTACGATGGTGGCCGTTTGGCAGGAGAATGTGTAGTGGTAGACCGCAGGCAGACAGCTGTCGGGGATGTCGAGAGTGCTAGGAAAGGGCATTTCTGAGACAATCATGGAGTAGTCGCCTGCAGGGAGTGATGGGAAATGGTAGCGCTGTTTGTGTTGGCTGCCGGCCGTGGGTTTGTGCACTTGCACGGTGAGGCTGTGCAAGGCGGGCTGCGAGAGGGCGTAGCGTAGTTTTTTGTTGTAGGGCAATGTGTCGAAAGCTTTGCTAATGGAGGGCAGTATGCGGATATATAGGGTGGTGTCGGTGTCGCCGGTGTAGGTGAAGAAACAGCCGCTACCCGGGGCCACAATGGGGCCGACATCCAGTCTGGCCGAGGGCAGTGAGCGGAATTTGATGGAGTTGCTTTGGCGGTAGGCGTTGGCGTAGTGGTCGATGAATGAGCTGAGCTCGCGGCAGAGGGTGTGCCATTGTGTGGAACTGGTGTCGGTGCCGTTATGGATAAGGTATGTCGCCACCTCTTGCAGTATGGCGAGTTTGGTCAGGGTGGCATTGCCTTGGGGCTTGGGCATGGCGGCCAGCACGAAGGGGTCGCACAGGGCGTGGTAGAGGCTGTCGCTGTAGACAAGCGTGGAGCCGTTGAAAAGGAGGTCGGAACCTACGATGTTGTGGATGGCGTCGTAGGAGACGGCTTCGTAGAGCGTGAGGGCGGAGTAGTCGTTCAGGGTGTCGTGGGTGGCGAGGAAGTCGTAGTCTTTCATCTTTATGCTTTGCAGCAGTGTGGCAGGTGTGGAGAGGGCAGCTTGGCTATGGAACAGGATGAGGGTGGACAGCTTCTCATTGCACCATTGGCTGTAAACGGTGTCGTCGATGTTGTTGGGACATGGGAGGTCTTGATTGTTAAATCTGTTTTGGTTGCGGTTGCGCAGGACTTGGGCATACGTGCCTGCCAGCAGGCTGTGGCAAAGCGCCTTTTCGGGAGGGGCGAGGTGTGGGAGGGTGTGACGGAGGAGGGCTTCGGCATTGGTGTTCACGGGCAGTTGCTTGCCCACAGTGGCCATGCCGCAGGCTGCCCGCAGAAGGTCGTAGGACCGACCTTCGACTTTGGCACAGGTGTATTCCTGTTGCAGGAGTGCATAAGCATCGGCGTAGGCTTTTGCTTTGACGAGGGAGTCGATGATGGATGCCGTCGAAGCTTTCGGTGGTTTGCTGTTGGTGTTTGAGTCGCTCGGGGTCTGTGCAACAAGGGTCTGTGTGCAGAGCAGGATGAACAGGAAGATGTTTCGTTTCATTTTTCGGGGTGATTTTGATTTTCGTTTACTGACATTAGAGCCACTTCTGTACCGAAAAGTGACAGGGCGGGTGCGTTGTTTAGGGGTGCATTGGTGCAGAAAACTGTATATTTTCTATATGAACCCACTATTTTCATCAAAACTATTTCAAGTTTCATTTTCATCAGGATTATCATCAATAGGATATTTGCCAGGAAGATGATTATTAAT
>JAEEGH010004321.1_pt1 | contig 36577 bp, 55 predicted proteins | sample 9134181 | NCBI WGS metagenome assembly JAEEGH01 (sample SAMN16246544, study PRJNA631951) | gut metagenome | biome: gut microbiome; feature: rumen; material: DP-attached | host: Bos | place: Iran: Karaj | collected 2018-10
CAAGTGGAACAACATATGAAGCAGGTACGCCACTTGAAGACCTTTTTAGAGATATGCTTGAACCTACATTATACCCTTCATTTACTGCGCCAAGTGCAGGACTCTCGTATGGCGCAAGTGCATATTATGCAGTGGGTGATTCGGTAAATGCTATGACAGCTACAGTATCGCTTAATCGTGGTTCAATCAATCCTGCATATGGTACAAGTGGCTATAGATCAGGAGCAGCAACAGGATATTCTATTGCTACTAATGGAGCGGCTACAGAGTATAGCGATTCAAGTACAAGTAGTGGAATATTTAGTGTCCCGGCACTTACAAGAACTACAAAGGGAAATATTGTAGTGACAGCTACAGCAAGCTATGCAGAAGGTGAGCAGCCTAAAGACAGTAAGGGTAATAACTATTCAACTCCATTAGCAGCAGGAAGTGTAAATGCAACCAAGACATTGCAGTTTATCTTGCCTTATTACTATGGAGCATCAAATAGTAGCACAATAACTGATTTTGAAGGTCTTAATAAAGCAGTGACAGCTAAAGGACAGAAGACTTATAACTACACTACAAACAATCAGTACATGCTATTTGCTTACGATTCAGCTTATGGCAATCTGAAATCCATTTTAGATGGAAACGGATTTGAAACTATTGGTGGATGGACAAAGAACACCGTAACAGTAGATGGATTTAGTTACTTTGTATATGTATCAAACTCACCGACAACCGATACAAACGCACCATTCACATTCAAATACTGATAGAAAGGGGGAAAGATAAATGGCTATTAATGTATCACAAGCATTTCATAGAACATCGGCAAATCCTGTTGATGACACAATGGCTCTTACACAAGCCGAAATGCTAACAGTTAATGACAACCTTATGCCATCTAAGTACCTCACAGTATGTCAGGATGATGGTTATATATATCTTTACAACAAAGACAATACAGTAGACCCGGCCACAGGAAAATTCCGCAAATTTGAGGGTGGTTCTGGTGAGAGCATCCAAGTGACTACAATGCCTACCGCAAGTGCAGCATTGTTAAGTACAGTAGTGCAGTTTATTGGTGAAACAAGCGGTGGATATACACACGGATATTTCTATGAGTGTGTTTCCGATGGCGAAGAAACACCAACATATAGTTGGCAACAGACAAACGTTCAGCCCGGTGGTGGAGATTCATCATTAACAACAGATGTTACAGCAAACTTGGCAGTAGGTGCTATTGCAAGTGGAACAACACTTCCAGAAGGAACGACTTTTACAGAGTTTGCACAGAAACTTCTTATTACAGAGATTGCGCCTACAATTGGATTCTCTATTTCTAAATCTGGAAATGTTGTATATGGCGGTTCTTATACAGAAACACTTACAGTAAATGTTTCTAGCATGGGAACGGCTAAGAAGATAAATACAATCAAGTGGTACGAAGGAAATACTCTTAAACAGACAGATACCATTGATAGCACAGTAACAGGAAGTTGGAGTTATACAATGGATAGTGCTACTACTGATTCTACCACATTTAAGGCTGTAGTAACTTACACTACTTCTGCTGATGCAAGCGTAGACGTAACAAAAACCGCTTCAATTAACTTTTATTACAATAAGTTCTATGGTGGCGTAAGTGACCTTGACCCAACAGAAGCAACAGTAGAAGCACTTACAACAGCACTTGGAACTGCAAAGGGCGGTACATATTCATTTACAGTAACAGCAGGAAGAATCTGTTATGCATATCCTAAGAGCCTTGGAGCATTAACAAGTATTAAGGATGGAAACGGATTCAGCCTGTTTGATTCCTTTACAAGAACAGAACAGACATATACACAGAATGGCACATCTGTAGCATATTACAGATACGTTCTGACAGACGCAGCAACAGTGGCTGGATATTCCGTTGTTTTCGCGTAAAATAAGATAGGAAATTAGTAGATAGATATGGAGTAGCTACCATATCGACAAGGAGAACTCTTCCTCTTTCTACTAATTTTTTATTAAGAAGAGTTTGGAGAGAAAGAATGATAGGATATACAATAAATGATTGGCAACAAAAGCTTAATCAGCTTAATCAGCCATTAATAATAGTTGGTAAACACCGTGAAAAAAGCACAAAGCGGAATATGTTCAGTATTCAGTGTTATAAATGTGGCGGGACTTTTGAAGCGGATAGAAATGCTTTAAGTGCAGCTTGTATTTCAAGAGAAAAAGGTAAAGTAAAAACTAATTGGTGTCCTATTTGTAAAGGGCGTTTGTGTATAGCCGGAATAAATGATATTGCTACAAGACGAAAGGATTTGATTAGATATTTCAAAAATCCTAATGATGCCACAAAATATAGTGAGGGTAGCAGTAAGAGAACAATATTATATTGTCCTGAATGTGGGCAGTCAAAAGAAATGAGGATTGCTGATTTATGCAGCAAAGGATTTTACTGTGATTATTGTTCTGATACGGTGTCTTTTCCAAATAAGATAATTCGAAATTTGATGCTGCAATTGCCAGTAGATCAATATGATTTTGAATATACTGATTCATGGTGTCAAAATAAAAGATACGATTGTTACTTTGCCTATGATGAAAAGAAATATCTGGTAGAAATAGATGGAGAGCAGCATAGTAAGAATACAAGTTGGTCTACAGAAGAATGGCAGCGTAACAATGATTTACTGAAAAATCAATTAGCTATTCAAAATGGCTATGAAGTAATTAGGATAAAGGCTTATCGTTTAACTTTTGACTATATTCAACAAAATATCTTACAGAGTAAACTTGCAGAGATATTTAATCTTAATCATATAGATTGGAATAAGATATATGAGAAATCAATTACTAATTTCAATATTGAAGTTGGTAATTATTATATGGAACACCAAAACATGATGATTGGAGAAATTGCAGAACATTTCCATGTATCAAAACCAACAATAACATCTATTTTAGTTAAGATGTCTGATTTAGGTTTGTGTAATTATTCCAAAGAAAGAAGCAGACAGAATGGAAGAAAACGATTAGCTGATAAAAGAACGGCAGATAATGACCCTTTTATATTATATTCACCTAATAGTGAAACATTAGGAGTATTTAAGTCTCCTAAAGAGTGTTATTTGTTCATGATTCAGAAGAATGAGGATATTTCTTTTGAAAGTGTAAAACGCTCGCTCTTTAAAGGCGAAGAATACAAAGGTTATAGATTTGAATATCAAATAGGGTTGTTTGAACATCATAAAAAGTATAATCCCAAAATATTTAAGGTTTGTGATCTGTTTAATAATGGCAAAGATTATAAGGAAATATGCCAAATAACAAAGATATCAAGTTCTACAGTTTATAAATATCTTACAACCGGAAATAACATGGGAATATGTAAATATCAAAAAAGAGAGAGAAAGGCGGTAAGTGTATGATACAGGTCGCAGATGGCTTTAGGTATCAAGGCAGTAAGCCATTAGATGAAAGATTGAAATACGATAGCATAGCAGATATGAAAGCCGTAAGTGAGTCTGCATTATATGATGGCTGTTTTGCTTACGTTACTGCTACACAAAAATATTATTCATTCGATTCATCAAATGAAACTGATGAAACCCTCGGTAAATGGAGAGAGTTTCAGACTGGCGGTGGTGGCCACGCCATTGAAGATTCAGAAGGTACATCACTTGAACAGAGAACAGTAATGCAGTTTGGAGAAGGACTGCTTGCAGAGGATGATGCCACAAATGAAAAAACTGTTGTAAAACCAGATGCGTTCCAAGAAGGGGATATGGATGATGTTGTAGATATACTTCCTAGTGGTGGCAGAGTAGTTGCAACAGGCTTCACACCTATAGGTACAATCATTCCAGTCATGGGTGTACATGCACCAAAGAACTTCTTAATTTGTGATGGAACAGTATATAACATAGCTGATTATCCAGAACTGGCATCATACTTTGAGAGAGAGTTTGATGAAAGCAATCATTTTGGTGGTGATGGTACTACAACATTTGCAGTACCAGACCTTAGAGGTGAGTTCATCAGAGGGGCAGGAACAAATGGCCATACAGGCCAAGGTAGCGGTGCTGAAGTTGGTGAACACCAAGATGCAACAAAACATTTAAATATTGTTTGGTATTCATCAAGACAGTCTATTTATCAGGGATTTTCACAAAGTGGTATTGGTGAACAGGGACGAGCTTATCTTACTGATTCTTATCCCGATGGTGTTACTGTAGCATATAGAGGTGAGAATGGGACTGGTAAAGCTTCTACTGTAGATACTACACCACCAATGTACACTGCCCGTCCAACCAACACAAGTGTATTGTTCTGTATAGCCATTAAGGATATCTATACAAATCCAATCAATGACTATTCCACAGAAGAAAAGGTAGTGGGAAGTTGGATCGACGGAAGTACGATCTATCAGAAGACTATTAGCTGTGGAGCATTACCTAATAGCACACTCAAAGACGTTCCACATGGGATTTCTAACTTGGATAGAATAATTTCTATTAGTGGTGTGGGAAAGAATCCAACGTCTTTGGGTCAGATTCCTATTCCATATGTTCAGCAAACTGCTCATGCAGACGGAGTTTTTGTTACTTCCACAAACATAGTATTATCTACAATTTCTGACAGAAGTGGTGTAACAGAGGTTTATGTCACCCTTCAGTACACCAAATCATGAAAGGAATAAATCATGAATAATCCTTTTAGACTAGTCACAAAACAAGACTTAAAAGACTTTTATAATAAAATTAAACCCTACCTTGGCTATGAAGAAATGGAAGATTCCGATATGGATGATGTAGTAACACCTCTTCCAAGTGTAGGATCAAGATATCATAAGTATTCCACAGAAGAACAGGTGGTAGCCGAGTGGATTGATGGAAAGCCAATCTATGAGAAGACTATTGTGTTCCCTAAATCTTCATTAGTGAGTGGGGAACACAGTTACGCTCATGGAATTGCTGATGTTGACTTGATTTGGTTCGACTTAGAAAATAGCTTTTTGAAAGAAACTCAATACAATTCAATATGGTCACTTACATCTTACAATAATACTACAACTCCTTTTTTTGTATTTAATGTATGGGCATCTGCTACACAGTTATCAATCCATATTAGTACAAATGTAATGAACAGAATCACTAATCATGACGGATATATGGTTGTTACAGTTAGATATACTAAAACCACAGATTAAGGGAGGAAAAACATGAGTACAGATAAAGTAGTAACAAAATCAGATTTACAAGATTTTTATTCAAGAATCCTTCCTTATCTTGGTGGAACAGCCGAAGCAGGATTTACACCAGTAGGAACAGTCATATCTGTGATGGGTAAGACTGCACCTGCTCACTACTTGGCTTGTGATGGTAGTGTGTATAATATCGCAGACTATAAAGAACTAGCTGACTATTTCTTACAGCAATTTGAGAGTGTCAACTACTTTGGCGGTGATGGTACTACTACATTTGCAGTACCAGATTTGCAAGGTGAATTTTTAAGAGGTGCAGGAACTAATAGCCATACTAATCAAGGTAATGGTGCTAGTGTTGGTGTTCATCAAGATGCTACAAAACATTGGATGGTTCGTAGTGACCCCAACTCTAATTTTCCATCACCAAAAGCGAATACATATGGTGCATCAGAATATGATAAATTATTCTCTTCAGTTGGTAATATTTTTATTTATGCTGATGATAAAGGTGCATATACTGCTGGTGTACAGTATACTTCCCGTCCAACCAACACAAGTGTATTATTCTGTATCGCCACTAAGAATATATATCTTAATCCGTCACTTGACTTTTCAACAAGTGAGAAAGTGGTAGGCACTTGGATTAACGGAAAAACTCTGTATCAGAAGACAATAACAGGCACAATTCCTGCCAACACTTTTGCAGATGCTTCAATTACATACAGTCTAAACACAAGCAGTTTAAGCATGGATGAATGTGTGTATTTAAGTGGATATATGCCAACGAGTAATTATGAAATGGACTTACCTGCGATATTTACAACCAGTGGGGCGATAAAATTCATAAGATTGACATATAATAACACGGATGGCAATGTGTATATGAATGCTAATACCCCAGCACCCAATGGATTATCATATTATATTACACTTCGGTACACTAAGACAACAGATTAAGAGGTATAAAGTATGTCAGATACAGTAAAGACTATACTGGAATTAGTATTCTGCCATTTAGTAGGTGACCTGTTATGAAAACACTGTTGGCACTCTGCAAAGAGTGCTTTTTTTAATGGAGAAAACCCATGATTGATGTAAACCAAGCAATCACTATTGTGTCTGTGATTTTGGGTTCGGGATTAGTTCAGTTTTTGCTAACCCGGAAGGACAAAAAGCAAGAAGATGCAAAAAAGGATAATGCCGACACAATCAAGAAAGAAATGAAAGATCATCTTACCAATGTAAATAACCAATGGAAGGTTGATTATTGTGATAAAAATTCACAGTTAATAGAAGAACTTGCAATAGAAGTTAAAAAGGGACTGGCAGATAGAGAAGCAGTTGGTTCAAAACGATTTGAGGAACATAAAGAATCAATAGAAGAATTACGGAAAGCAATCTTGGCACTTACAAGAGATGCAGAGGACAAACGTACTCTTGAAAGTTATATGGCTAGTTCACTACTTGCCATAACACATGACAAGTTAGTTTATCTTGGTAAGACTTATCAAAAGCGCGGAGCAATCACTTTAGCAGAAAAAAACAATATGAAACTGCTCTATACGCCCTATCATGATGGACTAGGGGGTAATTCAGATGGGGAAGGGTACTACACATATTGTATGCATCTACCTGTAGTGACGGATGAAGAAGCAGCAGAAATGGATAAAAAGAACAAAGAAGAATTGATAAGACAGCTTAACAATGTCAACTATTGAGGTGATATATGAGTAATTTACAAGGACATTTTGAAGATTCTAGTGGAAATATATTACTACCCTTTGCCAATGGTGCCGTAGCCACAATAGAGAGTGGTTCAACCGCTAGTCAAGCATATACTAAGGGAGCATTATTGTATTTTAATGATAAGCTATGTAAGGCTTCCGCAGCTATTTCGAGCGGAGCTACATTAGCCATTGGAACTAACCTCACTAGAACGTTCCTTGGCACTGAAATATCAGGACATATGGTAGCGTCTGATGGAACAGAGTTTAGTTTCCAGGATTTAATTGACGGAGTTTACAACTGATCACCATTTCTTGCCAGTATGGTGGCCTCCTAAATATAGTTGGTGGGTTACAAGGTGTCACAGCTTTGTAACCCATTTAAGCACTTAGAGAAATCTAGGTGCTTTTTATATGTGTCTAGGCTTGCAACCGAAAAGCGGAAAAATCCCACCGCCTGACACATATATTACGTTTGGGATGTTTATTTAGGGAGAATAAACAATATGTCAAAAAAAATTGATTTAGTAGGGCAAACTTTTGGAAGATTAACAGTAATAAAACAGAGTAAATCAAAAAAACAACATACAATGTGGGTTTGTCAGTGTGAGTGTGGAAATACAGTAATCGTAGATGCATCTAATTTGCAAACCTTACATACGAAGTCTTGTGGATGTTATAGAAAAGAAATAAAGTGCCTAAATCAAAAACATGGAATGAGTAATACAAGACTTCACAGAATATGGACGAATATGTTGACTAGAGCATATAACCCAAATTACTCCGAAAGTAATAGATATTCTGAAAGAGGAATAAGTGTTATTGACGATTGGAGGGGAAGTAGTGGCTTTATAAAATTTGCTGATTGGGCAGTATCAAATGGCTATAACGATAAATTAACCTTGGATAGAATTGACAACAATAAAGGTTATTCCCCATCAAATTGTCGTTGGGCTGAATGGAAAATTCAACAACGAAATAGAGGCAATAATATACGTGTTACATACAATGGGGAAGAAAAAACGCTGATTGAGTGGTCAGAGATATTAAATTTTAACTACAAAAAAGTCAAACAAAGATTATATAGAGGATGGGATATAGAAAGAGCATTTACGACACCGTAGATGCTCTTTTTTATATATGTCAAGGAAAAGACGTTAAAACCCAATTTGAGAGATTGTAAACACACAAAGGGTTAGAGAAAACCCTAATTTAAAAAACACAAAAGGAGAATGTCATATGAGAAAAAACGAAAATCGTAACTATCAACCCATTATTCCTTATTCTTTGCAGTTTTTTGCAGAAGAGCAAGACAGTAGTGTTGATAATAACACACCACCTGAAAATGAAGTTAGTTCAACCGAAACAGGCAACAACGATGTCAAAGATACTTCTACAGAAACCATTGACTATCAAGCAAAATATGTGGAGTCAGAAGCAAGAAATAAGAAGCTGAAAGCAGACCTTGATAATTCTCTAAAGAAATTAGGAGAGATGACAAAAACTTTAAGAGCAAAAATGAGCGAGGCTGAGTTACAGGCAGAACAAAAAGCGGCAGAGGACGAAGAAAAAGCCGCTCATGTAAAGGAACTTGAAGATTATAAGGCACAGAATGAAGCACTTAAGCGTTATAGGATTCAGGGAATGGATGAAGAGCTTGCAGCTAAAGCCGCCAAAGCTGAGATTGAGGGCGATATGGATGAACTTGCCAATATCCAGGCACAGCACACCAAAGCACTTCTCAAGGAGAAAGAAGCTGAATGGAAAGCATCAAGACCTAAAGCACAGATGGGTGATGGTGAAGATTCCAATATGACAAAGGAAGAGATTTTTGCAATCAAAGACCCTAAAGAGCGTCAAATTGCAATTGCTAAGAATCTTAAAACGTTTGAAAACCATTGACGCATGGTAGAAAGGAAAAATTATGGCAGCAGAAAACGGACTTATTAAGAAAGCCGACCTCGCCAGAGCGAGAGAAATTGATTTCGTGTACCGCTTCGAGGATGGAATCAAGAAACTTATCGAAGCACTAGGAATCACAAGAAAGATTCCAAAGACAGCAGGAACAAACCTTAAGGCTTACAAGGCTACAGGTACACTTCTTGATGGAATGGTTGCAGAGGGTGATATCATTCCTCTTAGCCACTATAAGACAGTTCCTGTAAACTTTGCAGAGATCACAATTAAGAAGTGGAGAAAAGCTACTTCCGCAGAAGCTATCGTTGAAAAGGGCTACGACCAGGCTGTTCAGATGACAACCGATGAGATGCTTAAGGACGTTCAGAAGGGTATTAAGAAGAACTTCTTCAGCTTCCTTGCATCTGGTACAGGTCTTGCATCAGGAACAACTTTCCAGGACACAATCGCACAGATTTGGGGTCAGTTACAGGTTCTTTATGAGGATACAGAAATGGAAGCTGTATACTTCATGAATCAGCTTGACGCAGCTTCATATCTTGGTAGCGCACCTATCACAATGCAGACCGCTTTCGGTATGACATATATCGAAGACTTCCTTGGACTTGGAACTGTTATCTTTAACTCTTCTGTTCCAAAGGGCACAATCTATGGTACTGCCAAAGAGAACATCGTTCTTTACTATGTTCCTGTAAATGGAGCTGATCTTGAAAACGCATTTGAGTTCACATCAGATGAACTTGGATATATCGGAATCCATGAAACTCCTGATTACGATAACCTTACATCAAAAGATACAGTTATGTGCGGTATGGTTCTCTTTGCTGAAAGACTTGACGGTATCGTTAAGGGTTCTATCGGCGGTACTATTACACCTACAATCACAACAGATGTTGATACAATCACAATTCCTGTTGGTGGCATGGATACAGTACATGCTAAGGTTGCTCCTGCTGGAACAACATACACATGGGCTTCTGCTGATAGAGACGTTGTTACTGTTGCTAACGGACTCAGCAATGCTGATGTAGTTATCACAGGTGTAGCCGCAGGTACAGCTAACATCACATGCACAGCTGGTAGCGTAACAAAGACTGTTGCTGTTACTGTATCAGCTAGTGCTTGATAAGAAGGGGAAGGCGTTATGAAATACGTAGTTACAAGATATTTCAATGACGCACAAGATAACGAGTATGCTTATCACGAGGGTGATGTCTACCCTCGTGAAGGCCATACCGTTTCAGACGTGCGTATCAAAGACCTTTTAAGCGGTAATAACTTCCAGCGCATAGCTCTTATCAAAAGAGTAGAAGACAGCGAAGTAGCTGCTGAAAAGGATGACAAAAAGGCTGATACAGTTTTTACTGCTGAAGACATTCAGAAGATGCCTTTTATGAAGTTAAAATCCATAGCAAAGAAAAATGGAATTGAAGTCGAGGACAAAAAGGCTGATGAAATCCGTTCTGAGCTAATTGAGATATTAGGAATTTAAGAGGTGACTTATGACAACTAGCGAGATGCTTGATGAGATTTTTGAAAATTTAAGACAGGAAATATTGGCAGACGTGGCACAAGCTGATTTGCTTAGTGAAAGCCTATTAAAGTCAAAGATCAAGTCAGCTTATCGTGATGTCCAGAGAGCCAGGAACTATCCTAAATCATATTCACAAGCAACGATTGAAGAGGATATGACTAATTTCTATTCAAACATACAGGATATTGCTCGGTATGATTATAATGCAGTTGGTAATGAGGGGTTGAATTCATACAGCGCTGATGGCGTATCTTTAAACTATAGGGATAGAGATAAGTTATTTTATGGTATTTATCCGATAGCGAGGTAAAGGTTATGAGAACTGCAAGAAGAATTAGACAACCTTTGATTTATTCGTTGCTAAAAGGCAAACAGCCTATATATGAACGTGATGAAGATGGGAACATCATATATCGAATCGTAGGTGGTGAACAAATTCCTAAGACCACAGGCGAAGATGAAGATGTTTATAGTGATCCTATTAGTTTTTATAATTCCATCTCAGGGGATTTGACTGAAAGTGAACTACAAGCATTTGGTACTAACTCTCGCTTAAGTGCCAAGATGACTTATAGGCGTAATCAGTACCCATTTAAAGCGGGAACGATCATATGGAAAACTTCTGAAGTCAAGTACCGTGATGACGGCACACCTGATCCTAAGTCGGCAGATTATAAAGTAATAGGACTAATGCCTGAAGGACAGTACTTTTGGAAGTGTATGCTCGAAGCGGTGGTTAAAAATGAAACAACTGACAATAACTCTTAATTCAAAATCAATTGGCAACGCTATAAAAGAATTAAAAGCCTATAAAGCATCATTGCCGATTAAGACTGAACAATTCGTAAATAAGTTGATTGATGAAGGAATAAGGGTAGCAAAAAAGAGTGTAGAAAAAAAGGACAAAGGCGGTTATGGCAATTACATTAGTTTTTCAAAGGATGTAAAAGGCGGCACCCGGACTATAGGTTTTCTTATTGCAAGCGATAGTCGTAAGATTATCGCTGAATGGGATTATTTTGGAACGAGGAAAACAGCCGAGTTGAGCCCATTACTTATGTCTGAGTTCGGATCAGCTACATTGGCAGAAGTTTTATTTGATATTACTGGTGTTGGTCAGGGTACTTTCCCTGGTCAGACACATGCAAATGAACCTACCTGGTGGTACAAAGAATGGCAGGAAGACAATAAAGGTGAATGGAAACAGGGTCATGGTGTTAAGCCTACGCACCCTATGTACAATGCTGATATGGAAATGCTGCAAAGAGCTGAAGAAATAGCAAGAGAGGTTTTCAATGTCTGATACATGGTTTGCTGAAACAGAATCAACTATATTTACAATTTTACAATATCTACTGACAGAGAAGACTGATGCACCTTATCCTACGCTCAACTGTACTACATCTAATCAGAATGATTCTGTTAGTGGTGTAGGTAAGTTCCCAACTTTATATGTTCATGAATTACCGCCTGTCGAAATGGGAAATGATCTTGTAAATGAAAGTGTTAACGCAATCAGAGCAACATTTGAATTACAGATATTTTCTAACAAGTCAGAGCAGGAATGCAGGAAGATCATGAATGCTTGTATATTGGAGATGAAAAAGCTTAGATTTACCATTTCCATGTTTCCCGATCCACAAGTCAGCAGCGGGGTATACTATTGCATTGCAAGGTTTACTAGAGTTATTGGCAGTGGGGATACAGATATTGTACAGAATTAACTTAAGATATTCAGAATATTTATATAACATGGTATAATATACTAGAGGTTGTTATATGAGTAGAGAAGAATATTACGAAAAGTTAAGAAATGAATTGGTTGGAAAAACATATGGAAAAGTAACAGTTATTAAATTTGATCATTCTACAAAAGGGCGCATTTATTATGTTTGCAAGTGTGGTTATTGCGGAAATGAATTCATAACACGAAAGGATGGTATTGTTAATGGACATGCTAGTTCTTGTGGATGTGTTAGGGATAATTGGATGCATAGCGGTAATCTAAATAGGAAACATGGCTTAAGCGAAGATAGAGCTTATTGGTTATGGACTAAGGTAAAATCACGTTGTTATAATCCTAATTGCCGTGAATATAAAAATTACGGTGGTAGGGGAATAAGAATGTGTGAAGACTGGCTTGATCCTAAAAATTTTATCGAATGGGCATACTCTCATGGATACGATAAAAATGCTCCAAAAGGACAATGCACACTTGATAGGATTGACGTGAATGGTAATTACGAACCTTCAAATTGCCAATTCATCACCAACTTAGAGCAACAAAATAATCGCAGGGATTGTAGAAAGTATGAATATAAAGGTGAAGTTCATACGATAGCTGAATGGGCAAGAATTTATAATATTCCATATCCTTCCATGGCAAAGATATTAAAGAGTGGTAAGACACTCGATTATATCAATGATGGTTATGTGCCTAGAAAAAGGCATTAATCATAAAACTACATAAAACATAGAAAAAAGAGATGTTAATGCATCTCTTTTTTTGTTGCAAAAAAAAGAAAGGAGAACAAAGTTATGGCCGTAGCCGGAGTAAGTACTCTTGGAATTAAGTTAGGTTGGAGCATTGGTTCTACAATGCCTTCTTCTTTTACTCAACTTACCAGAATTAATGCTATTGGCGGTATTAGTCTTGAGACAGAGCAGATCGATGCCTCAGCATTGGAAGATTATGTTACAAGGTATATCGCAGGAAGACAGGATACAGGTAAAAAAAGATTGGCAGCGTGATAAATGCCTAGTTGCCAATATGCCGTCTATTATGAAGCTATCAAGTAGATAATAGACTATTACTACGGAACGAAGCTGGAAAACGGTTTGCAACCGTAATCAGAGAGTGAAGGATGTAATTAAAAGTACATTCAACCGCAACGCGTAGCAGGTGAACCTTTAGTTGCGATACTAAAGAATATAATCCTGCCAAGAGTCCGTAGCATCGGATAGCAAAGGCGCAGAGTCTTTGATGAAAAGGTACGCTGAACTGCATTGTAATAGTGCAGAAGTAAGAATAAAAAGTCTTACGATAACAAAATTGGGTAATTTTCCTATCACAATCAATCCTACAGACGAGACGATCGCAGAGTGGGAAGCTCTTATTGCAGCATATAATGCAAAAGCAACAACAGATGCTCTTTACCTTGAGGTATGGAGTCCGTATCTTACAAGAGCGTTCTTTATTAAGGCGCAGCCTCCTCAGCAGCTGCCAATGTCTGAAATGGCTCAGAACGAGCTTCAGACAATTGAGATTGGTATGACCATCGAGGAGTATCTTGGAATGGATACAGCAATCGAGCCTGTAGCGGGGTAAGTAGTCCTGACAATGGTGGCAATCAGGGCAGTAACCCTACTCAGACCACTTACCTTGATGCAAGTGATCTGTCAACAATGACTGATAGCGAAATCCTCTCTTTGGCAACAGAGAGAGGATATACTATTGTAAGCACGACACATCAAGATATAGTTGATGAGTTCTTGGAAGAGCAAAAATTGTATTATGAGTTCACGCAAACTGAATTATCTGCACTTACGATAAATGAAATAACTGACATTGCTAATGCAAGAGGTTATACAATCACGCAGACGTTAAAGGCAGACATAATTCAAGAGTTCCTTGACCAACAGTAGTTAGAGAATGGGGCGAGTCTTCGGGCTTGCCCCTTTCCCCTATATAAAAAGGAGGATGTCATGACACTTACACAGTTTCTTGCAGCACTTAAAAACAGCACAATGGTAGTAACTGTTCTTGAAAATGACGGTACAGAACTTGTTAAGCTCTATCCTACAGGCTATCAGCAGCTTCTTACAACTCTTCTTGCAAGAGAAGTATCGGAAGTCGAAGTCAAGAATATGCAGTCAGCAATAGTTAAGCTGGCGACAGAATAATTAAATATTGGCTAAGGGCTATTCATAAATGGGTAGCCCTTTTTAAAAGGGAAAGGAAAAAGTATGAATAGATTTTTTACAATCAACGGAAAGAAATATGCAGCAAAACCATTTGATTTTAATACAGTATGTGAGCTTGAAGCTAATGGAGTACCACTTACACAGATGAAGGATAAACCTATGAGTATGGTCAGGGCTTACCTTGCACTTTGTCTTAATGGAAATGTTGAGGAAGCAGGTAAGGAAATCCAGAGTCATATTCTTGCAGGTGGTAACTTCAATGATATATATACGGTTATGGGAGAAGAGATGAACGATTCTGATTTTTTTCGCGCTCTCAACCAGAACCAGGACGAGGAAACTACAACAGTGGAGACGGAAACAGTCAAAAAAACAAAGTAAAATACTCCAGTTTGAGAAGACAGTATGAAAGTGAATTAGTTCCACAAGTGATGGCAATGGGTGTTAGTTATGATGAGTTTTGGAAATTAACACCCAGATCCTTAAAAGTAATCATGGCCGGATATAAATTAAGACGTAAAGTTGATGATGAAAAGGCATGGTTACTTGGTAACTATATATTCGATGCTGTTTCAATTGCTATGGGTAATGCCTTCAGGAAAAAAGGCCAAAAGCCAAAAGAGTATTTACAAGAGGTAAAGCAACCATTCTTAAGTAAGATTGATGAAGAGAGAGATGAAAACAATCTTACCGAATCAGAAAAGAAAGCCAAAACAGAACTCTTATTCAAGAACCTTGAGATTATGGCTGCAAATTATAAACTATCAAAAATGGAGAAGTAGAGTGTCACAGCTCTACTTCTTTTTTCGTGAGGTGATGATATGGCAACAAGCTTAGATAAACTTCAGATAGAAATAGTTGGCTCTAGCAAGTCCGCTGAAAAAGCCATAGATAGCCTTATTAGTTCTTTAGACAGGTTGAATAATCAACTTGGATTGAAGAATGGAACAAAGCTTACGACAATTCTTGATACCCTTGCAAGGTCTGCAAACGCCTTTTCTAAGGCTGCAAATTCTGTTAATGGACAAGGATTTGAGCAGGCGGCCAAGGGTGCTGAAAAAGCGTCTGAGGGAATAAAAAACAGTACTGAAGAAATAAATAAATTTAATGATGCTTTATCAAATACACCTCAGTCAAAGCAGATTGATATGCCTGACATTCAAAAGATGTTGCCAGCTATTTCTCAAATTGAATCTGCTTCAACTTCGTTGTCAGCTGAGTTCGATAAACTGGTTCCATCATTAGCAGACATATCTAGCTTCCAACCTCCTGATCTGTATACTGCAATAACCCAATTCAATGAATATGATGAAAGTATCAAGAAAGCTTTGGGCGATTTAAAGCAAATTGGAGAACAACGATTTGCTTTACCAGACAAATATTATGAACCTATAGATACTGAGGGAAGATGGGTAGAGCCACAAGTACCTGATGTGTGGTCACAGGTCGGACAATTCTCGGATCTTGATGATGTCATACAAGATATACCACCTCATGTTCAGCAAATGACGGATGACGTAAAATCTTTTGGTGAACAGGTTCAACAAGCTCAAGAAAAGGGAAAGCAGCCTCTCGTTAGTAAACAAGAAAATGTAGTGGGTACCCTTTTAGCAATAGGTTATGAACTTAAAAAACTATCAAATGAATTTGGTGAACTAGCTGAAAAGTCAACAAGTTTATTCAGATTTTTGATTAAGCCATTGCAAGCTGCGACAAGTGAGTACGTTGAGAAGTTCAAAAAAATGTCTGATTCAATTAGGAACTTCCAAGCAACATTCAAAGCTAATATGAAAAAGATGTCTGACTTCTGGAAACGAACCATGAAAACGTTCACCTTCATGGTTGTTCGTAAGGCTATCACAGCGATTATTACAGGGGTTGGAAACGCTATTCAATCACTTGCTATGTATTCCAATGCAATGGGTACAGCATTTAATACTGATATATCCAATATGGTTGCAGACTTTCAGTATCTAGGACGATCTATAGTAAGCGTATTCGCACCTTTGTTAAATTATATAGTGCCTATAATTGATGCGATTGTAGACAGAATAGCATTATTGTTGTCATATGTAGGAATGTTGTTCGCAGCTCTTGGCGGATCTTCTTCGTTTACAAAGGCGAAGAAGAACGTTTCCAATTATGCAGAATCTCTTGACAGTGCAAGCAAGTCTGCAAAGCAGCTCACACTGGGTATTGATGAACTTAATATTCTAAGTGAGCAAAGTGGCAGTGGTAGCGCCAAGCCATATGACGGATGGGAAGATGCCTGGGAAGAAGTCGAGATACCTGATTGGGTTTCTGATTTGGCTGATAAAATAAAAAAAATATTTAAAGATTTATTTGATCCTATAAAAAAAGGTTGGGATAGAGCAAAAGATTACGTTCTCGAAGGCTGGTCATACATGACAGAGCAAATGAAATTATTGCTTGCAGATGTGTGGGATGATTTTTTGAGAGTATGGAAGAGTGAAACAGTAGAAGATATCTTTTATACATTTTTCATGATAATTGGTGATCTTGAACGTGTCATTGGTAATTTGGCCAAAAATTTTCGTGAGGCATGGAATGATTTTGATGCTGGATATAACATATTGCTAAATCTTGTTACGGTTATAGATGTCCTTATCAATCATGTTCGTAATGTCACGAAATATATGATTGAGTGGAGTGATGGAATAACCTTTAAGTCTTTGGTTCATTCAATAGAGACGCTCACATTTAGCTTTATTCTTTTAGCTGACTTCCTTGGTGGTGTATTTGAGGATGTGATGAAAAATGTCGTCCTCAAATATATTAAGTGGATGATAGAAGAAGGAATACCTCACCTTAATCGTACAATATCCGAAATTGTTGCGAGCTTTGACCTTGAAAAAATCAGAAAAAATTTAGAACCTGTAGAAAAGGCTTTTGAACAACTGCTTGAGAACATTCATACAGGAACAACCAATGCCTTGGGAAATCTTGGAAAGCGGCTAGGTGAATTTGCAAGTTCTGATGAATTTGAGGCGTTCCTTAATAGAATTGCAGAAGTGATGGACAAGATTTCTGCTGAAGACGTAGAGAAGATACTTACAGGAATAGGTGAAGGCATATTACGTATTGGAGAATCGCTTGTTGAGTTTGTTAATTCTGATACATTTATTTCATTTATAGACAAACTCGACGAATGGTTAGAAAACGCTTCTAGCGAGGATATAGCGGATATAATTGATAGAATAGCTATTGCAATTGCTGGTTTTAAATTTGCGGAATTTGCTACTGGTGGAGTTGCTAGTTTCTTTGAAGTTTTAACGATATTACAAGGCTTTAAGGAATTGCAAGATTTATCAAAAACACTAACTGGAATTGGAAAGGGTCTATCTGCTGTTGGAGCAGGCGGAACAGTAGCGAGTTCGGGAGCTACCGCGGCAAGCGGTGGATTCAGTTCGCTTTTGGCGACTGCCGCACCGGTTGTGCTTGTTATAGCGTTGATTGTTGCCGCTATATATTCACTAGTTGAGTCGTTCGGTGGTCTTGATAACACCCTAACCGTTATCAAAAACCAGTTCGAAAAGGTTAGTAAAAGAATTGAAAAAGTGGCAGAAGTTCTTCACTTCGATGATATGGTCAAGATTTTGAAAGATTCATTTGATGAACTCTGCAAATCTCTTGGAACATTAAGTGATTTTTGGACTATAATCATCGAATTAGTAGGTTGGGTAGCAACAATTATTGGTACAGTCCTAACTGTTGCATTAGAAGGTATAGTAATCATCGTTACTGGTGTAATTAACTCACTTAAAGGCCTTGTAGATGTCCTTGGTGGTATTGGCACAACAATAATGGGACTATATGAAGGTATTACATCTGGTGATTGGAGCAAAGTCGGTGAAGGCTTTAAGCGAACAGGCGAAGGAATAGCTGACTTCTTTACTCTGGGCTTTGCAAGTAAAGTCAAAAACATGGGTGAGGACACCGAAGAAGCTACTACCGAAGCAGCGAATTCTGTCGCTGCTAATCAAACAGCCGCTTTACAAACAGCTTTTGACTCACAGCAAGCAACGGCTTCCAGTACAACATTAGGATTCTTTAATAATACGTTAAGTTCTATTAATGACGCTGATTATGAATCAACTGCGGTAACTTATACAACCAATACAATGAACCAGCTATATAGTAGCCTGGATATGACAGATACTGCTGAATACGGAACGTTGATAAATGAGAAGCTTGGAACATCTATTTTGGACAGCACGCAACCCGTAACTGATGCTACCAAAGAGACAGGTGTGAGCGGTGCAGAGAACTTTACAACATCTTTTGCAAATTACATTGCGTCAGATAGTGAAATGGTAACAAATATCAGTCAGTACGGTCGAGATGCTGTTCAATCATTTAATCATGGTATTGATGTAGAAGTTGCATCACAGTCTACGGCAAGGTCTATAATAAACTGGTTTACACAAATTATCAAAAATGTTGAGCAGCAGATGACAACATTAAAGACGAATCTTGAATCTAGTTTCAAAAAGGTTTTGTCGTTTGAGAATGTCGATGTTGTAACACCATTGCAGACCATTTTCACAAAGATAAAGACAGCGATTATTACTGAAATGAATGCTTTCGGCAATACATTATTGTCAACATTGTTACCTTCATTTATGACAATGTATATTATTCCATTCTTCAGTGCAGAACAATGGCAACCAATTTTCGATTCGCTGATGCTTGAAGTATTTGTTCCTGCGTTCGAAGCTGTCCGTGTATGGTTCATGGAAGATGCTATGGCTACATGGTGGGAAGAGGATCTTTTGTTCTGGTTCAAAACCGAAAAGTGGGATGAGGAAATCTTTACTCCGCTAAAAGATAATATTCAAGAGCATTGGAACAACTTCTCTGTTTGGTGGGATGCAACAATGTCAGAATGGTGGGAGAATCAGGTTAAGCCATGGTTCAAGCAAGAAAAGTGGAAAGAACAATTTAATTATATCTTAGAGGCATGTAAAGACGTATTTAAGGTAGTTGTTGAAGCTATTTCTGAGAAGATGGAAGAGGCAAGTACATCAGTCTCAGAAGCTTGTGACGCTATGAAGGAATCACTTCAAGGAATTGTAGAACTTATAGATACAATTACATCGTCAATAGGCAGCTTGAATGAACTTAATTTGACAGTCGGTATACCTAAATATGCAGCAGGTGGTTTCGTTGTTGGTACGGGTGACCTGTTTATTGCTAATGAGGCTGGCCCAGAACTTGTAGGTACTATAGGTGGTAAGACAGCAGTAGCAAGTAATCAGGAAATCACAGGAATTGCAGATGCGGTATATGCTACTGGCAACCAAGAATCTGAATTACTAATGCAACTTTTATCTATTGGAAGACAAATGTTAAATAAAGAGACTGTTGTTATTGGTGATAAGGATATTGCTCGAATGGCTAATAATGGTCAGTCGCAACTTGGAAGAAGTTTAATACGTTGAGTTAAGGTGGTTGCCTTGTCAAAGGGGCAGCCACTTTTTGAATTAAAATCGAGTTAAATTCATGAAAGGGGCGTAATTATGGCATTTCTTGAAGTTAATGGTGTTGAGTTACCTTGTCCTTCGGTCGGATTAGAGATCATATTAAGTGACGCAGTCAACTCAGGACGTAATGCTAATGCAGAGGTCATAGCTGAGAAGGTTGGTAAAACGAATATAAAATATAACAATCTGATGTGGAAATGGCTTACACCCGATGAATGGTATCTTATATGTAATCTTTTTTCTAACTTTTTTGTCACAGCCAAAGTATGGAATCCGGCGACTAATGGATTTGAAACAATAAAAATGTATCCAGGCGATAGAACCGCACAAGTCTATTGGCTCGATGAAGATCATACAAAACCTAAAAATTTTATGGATTGCAAAGTAAATATTATAGACTGTGGATTAATAAGTTCATCCTATTCATGAGGTTAACAGATGCAGGTAACAAGTAGAGCATATAAAGAAGAACAGAAAAGATATCTTCGTAATGAAAACTACATATATGTATATCTAGGCGTTATCTCTAAAGAAGCCCAAGCCAATGCTACTGTGGATGGTTCATTTACTGAATACTCTGACGCTCAATCTATATTTGGAAATAATAATTTCGAAGCATACTATATTAGTGCTGAAGAGAACATGACGAGATGTGACGCGTCACAGTACTTTTTACCACGAAATAAAGAGGCATATGCACTATGGCAAGGAATGGTAACCCAAGATATTTTAGGGTCAGTTACATTTCATTTTGGGGATTTTTCAAGTCTTAACATTAAAGGCCTGACTATAGATTTCGGAGACTTCTATCCGACAAGCTTTACAGTAACAAATGGTAGTGAGAGTTATACGTATACATATACTAATAACGCTGCGGGTGAATGGACTACAGAGGATGAATTTCTTCATTCAGAATATATCCAAATAATTCCACATACTATGGTAGGTGGTCAGCAGAGGTTAAGAATCAAGTCTGTGCTATTCGGACTTGGATTTATGTTCGATAACACTTCTCTGATTTCTACTTCATGGAAAAGTGAAGTAGCACACTTATCAGATTCACTACCATCCAAGTCATTTTCGTTTGTAATCGATAACCTCAGCAGAAAGTTTTCAGCAGATAACCCACATTCATTTGTAGCATTCTTAGAGGAGCAACAAGAGGTTTCATTTGATTATGGCCGCAAAATGGATGATGATTCTATCTACATGATACATGGTGGAACGTTGAATCTTACATCCTGGTCAAGTGATGATCAACAGGCAAAATTTACGGCCGTTGGTAATATGGATTATTCAACTGCTACATATCAGAGAGGTAAATATTATCCTGATGGAATATCCTTATATGAATTAGCTGAAGATGTATGTATAGATGCAGGATACTCAGATTATATTATTGATACCTATCTAAAAAAATTGATCACACATAATCCACTTCCAGTTGATAAGCATAAAAACATACTTCAGCTTATTGCAAACGCTTCAAGAGCAATCCTCAGAGAGACAAGGGAAGGCAGGATAGAAATTAAGACATCTTTTTCGCCAGACATTGTAGATATCACATCGAATGGACATACAGATTATTCTAATCTTGATAATATCGTTGATGTTGATGCTAGTTACAGCGAATATGCAAGTACAGAGAAAAACTTCATTTATGCAGATGGCCATCAGTTATTCATGCCAAGAGATCCTGAAGCAACAGGAATGATTGATGCTGGATATGTATCTAGTGCAGTGTCAGCTGAAAGTGGTTATTTTGAAGGCACGTCTGAGAATTATGTCCACTTCATCCATGAAGATGGAACTATTACAGGAATAACTTTTAGTAATGCATTACTCAGTATTACTAAGGGCAAGTTTTTGGGTGATGGTATTTCTGTAAGTCTAAATGAAAGTTCCACCACTAATCCTTGTTTAACTATCGAGTTTGAAACGGCATGGACATTCTTTAATCTGACTATGCTGTTCTCAGATGTATATCCAGAAACAGTTGTTATTCATACCTATAAGGATGATGTAGAAATTGAGTATTTCACAGTTGAAGATAATATTGATTATCAGACACTTGTAAATCACGACTTTTATGACATTGACAAGATCATGTTTGAGTTTGTTAAGACAAGCCCTTATCAAAGGATACACTTAGCGAAGATAATCTTTGGTAATATAACTGACTACTCGATTGATTATAGAGATATGGCTTCATCTCCGACAGCAGTAAGGACTGATTTTGTCAAGAACGTAAATGTAGTTTATTCAGAATACGCTTATGGAACCGAAGTCAAATCAATTAGTACTACTGCGGCAGTCGTAGGAGAAAATACATACACTTCAAAGACAGCACATCACGATTATTCATTAGCGTATAAGGAAATTACAGATGATGAGACTACTTACAATAAAGTGTCTAAAGTATATGTAGATGAGCTACCTAGTGCCGACAGTGCGAAATCAAATACAAGATACTTAGTTCCAACAGGTTCAGATAGCTACTATATGTATATCGTTGAAACTACAGATGGTGTCAAATCATGGAACTTGATGGCTACTGTGACTGAAACAATAGTGAGTTCTTTACCAGAAAACTTGGATGAAAATGTTCTTTATCTAGTCCAAACAGATAAGAACCTCGTTTATCACATTTATATGCTATATAACGATGGTGAAGAGGACTCAATCATATCTTTAGGATATGTAGTGAGGGGAACGCTTACTATCCTTGATAGTGGTGCATACTACCTTACTTATACGTCTAATGTTGAGGCAGCTGTTACTATATCAGGTATTGAGTTTCTAATTACCGAGACTACCTATACTAATCAGATGAATGAAGTTGGTGCAGATAAGACACTGACAAATGAGCTGATTGATAATCTTGAATGGGCTAAAGATGAAGCTGAATGGCTTGCTGAATACTATAGTAATGATGTTGAGTATACTATTCAATATCGCGGTGAACCAGCATTAGATCCCGATGATCAGATATATATAGAAAATCAGTTTGTAGAAAGAAACCTGGTTAGGATCACTGATACGCAAATTGATACCTCAACAGGAATGAGTATGTCATGTACACTTCATGGAAGACGTATTTCGTATGTTGAAGCTGCAAGAGTTGATTATGCAATCGTAGATAAGAGTGAGGTACAGGAATGAGTTATCAGAAGCATACTTGGGTAAGTAATGAGATTATCAAGAAAGGCCAACTTAATAACATTGAAAATGGTATCTATAACGAAGAGCAAAGAGCACTAGAACAAGAAGAGTTGTTACAACAAGCTATTACTAATGAGGTGACTAGAGCAACTAACAGAGAAGGTGAAATAGCTTCCACTGTCACTCAACTTAGCTCAAATGTAGTTAAGAAAACAGATTTAGCTACAAATTCATCTGTAGGTGTTGTAAAGCCAGATGGTTCTACTGTTACTGTGGATGATGATGGAACTCTTCATGCTAGTGGTTCATCGATGACAATTGATACTGAACTATCTGATACATCAACTAATCCTGTACAAAATCAAGCTATTGTAGCAGGAATCAATAATAAACATGGTAATTATTATGGTACTTGCGATACGGCAGCATCTACGCGGGTAAAAGCAGTTACTGTTTCCACTGATCAAGACTTTAAATTAGCTGTAGGTGTAAGGGTTATAGTTAAGTTCACTAATACTAATACATACTCAGCAACAGCTAGTGCACCATGTCAATTAAATGTTAATTCTACGGGTGCCAAGAATATTTATTATAACAATTCTGGCACTCCAACAGGTACTAATACAACTGCTTTTGGATATGCCAACAGAATAGTATCTTATGTTTATGATGGTACATATTGGGTATGGGATGGTATGGGAACAGAATCAGATACGAGAGATTTTAGAATAGGTACTTCAAGAAGTGGTGCAAGTGCTAACATACTATATTTTGTATATTCATGAGGTGGTCTATGAGTGTGACATGGGAAGAACCAAAAACAGATTGGAGTGCTACATATAACGACTCAGGGCTGTTTATAGGAGATTTTTTTAACGTAACTGATTACAACCGAATTAAAAATAATCTTTTGTATCTTAGAGAACTAGCTACTGAGCTTATGATTAACGTCCCTAAGATTGTTGTTGGTGAGGATAAACACTTGCCTGACAATGAAAACCCTGACATAGATAATGATTATTTCTATGCAGATGAAATAAATCTTATAGAAGATGGTTTAAAATCGCTGGACGAAAGATTTACATTCGTAGATTTTGGTGATAAGCAAATCTTCTATGATAACGGGAAATTCATCGATGCAGCAGAACTAAACAGAATAGAAAAGGCTGAATTAAAAATGTATAACTTATTGCAAGGATCCATAGCAGGTAAATCAAGACTTGCTATTAGACTTGGGATGAGAGAAAACGCTATTCGACCATGAAGGTTATTAACAGTTGAATAAAACTTATAAAAGTATGTAAAATAATGTTGAGTTTTACAAAGTGAGGTGGTGATGTCAATGTGATAAAAGCTATGAAAGTAATGTTAGTGCCAAACAACGTACAAAACAGTAAAATGTTTCAGTACGCAGGTGCAGCAAGATTTGTTTTTAATTGGGCTTTAGCTAAGGAACACGAAAACTACGAAAAAGGCGGTAAATTCATTCCAGATAGAGAACTTAGAAAAGAATTCACAAGGCTTAGAAATTCTGATGAATATGCATGGCTACAAAATGTTTCAAATAATGTAACCAAACAGGCAATAAAAGATGCCTGTACAGCTTATAAGAACTTTTTCAAAGGCTTACAGAAATATCCAAGGTTTAAGACTAAAAAGAGATCAATGCCAAAATTCTATCAAGGCAATGACAAGATTAAGTTTACTGATACTCATGTTAAATTTGAAGGATTTTCTTCAAGTAAGAAAGCCAACAAACAAAAATTAAACTGGGTGAGACTTGCAGAGCATGGACGTATTCCAACAGATGCTAAATACATGAATCCAAGAATATCCTTCGATGGATTAAATTGGTGGGTTAGCGTATGTATAGAGTTTCCAAACTGTAAGGAAAAGCTTAATGACGATGGCATAGGAATTGATTTAGGAATTAAAGATTTAGCTATATGTTCAGATACTAACAAGTATAAGAATATCAATAAAAGTCAATCTGTTAAGAAACTAGAGAAACGTAAGCGTAGATTACAACGTAGCGTATCTCGCAAGTATGAAAAAAATAAAGAGAAAGGAAAATACTGTAAAACTAAAAATGTAATCAAAAAGGAAAAACTTTTATTAAAAGTAAATCACAGATTAACAAATATCCGTAAGAATTATTTGAATCAGACCACATCTGAAATCGTAAATCGAAAACCAAGATTTATCTGTATTGAAGATTTAAACATTAGTGGGATGATGAAAAATAGGCACTTATCCAAAGCGGTTCAAAATCAAGGATTCTTTGAATTTAGAAAGCAGCTTGAATACAAGTGTAACGATAATGGTATTCAACTTATAGTAGCTGACAGATTTTACCCATCATCAAAACTATGTAGTTGCTGTGGAAGTATTAAAAAGGATCTCAAATTATCTGAAAGGATTTACAGATGCGAGTGTGGGAATATTATTGACAGAGATTTTCAGGCTGCTCTGAATCTTAAAGCTTATGGGGAAAAATTTGCAAGCTAACACATAAATGTTAATGCAAATATGTACGGATACGTTAGTTCGGAATTTACGCCTATGGAGAGTACAAGAACTTGTGAGTAGATAGGTATTTATACCATCAAAAGCATACTCACTGAAGTAGGAATGAAACATAAAAGTTTATAACTTTTTACAAGTTTTCAGTAACGGAAAAGAATGCTTAAAAAGTTTTGCGATTTCTGTAATCAAGAGATAGAAGAAGATTTCTGTCTTGAAATTAAGTGTAATACGGGCATTAACTATGACGTATGTAACGAGTGCGCCAGGAAACTTGAGCACTTTGTGAGCACTTTGAATGTATCTGCGAATAGTGTGAAAAGAATCGATGTGAGGCTAGTAAAAGATGATCAAGAAACATGAAGAACAATTCAGCCTAATCAATGACTCACTGTGGCTGCTCATTAAGAGATATGTCACAAACGAGAGAATATACAAGGGTATCATGTCGGATGTTTTCTTGATTTACATCAAGTATGACCAACAGCCAGATAAATTTTCAAATAATTGGTGGAAAGCTGCAAATGAAGACAGACTCATGATGTATCCAGAGCATTACAAAAACACAGAATATGCAGACTTTGCAGGTAGATTTTGTATAGGTATTTCGGAATATTGGGCGCTGGAGCAAAAAAGAAAGACTGATAACGTGGATTTCTATAAATGTGTGGCACCTGCTTTCGTAAGAGAGTGGGAAAAGTTGAGAAGTAATTCTGATTTAGAATAGTTAAATTTCTTTGATTTTGCCACATAGATTTAATCAAAATATAATTTATGAAGAAGATATCGAAAATGAGATTTAAAGCCCTAAAAAGGCAAAAATGAGGTGGGTATGAGTAAAAAAAGATTGGAGAAGATAAAAAGTGTTTTACTAAATGGTGATGTCAATGAACAGAAGGTAGCATATAGCATTGAGGAGATGAAGCGTGTTCTTAGTGAAATAGACAATGAGATTCAGATCCAGGACAGAAGTAAGTACAATGCAAGGTATTATATTGCCAACAAGGAAAAAATCGACAAGAAGAATCTTGACTGGTATCACAAAAATCCGGAAAAAGCAAGAGCAATTCAAAAAAAATACAGAATTAAAATGTGTGATTTAACATTTTAATGTATTGAAAAATAAAAATGTATTCAAAAAGATTAACGGGAAAGCGTTAGGGCGTCTGTTAGATTAATTTCTAATGGGCGCTTTTCTTTTTGGGAAAGGGTAGCTGTGAAAGAACACAAAAAGATATGTGGATATTGTAAATGGAGTAAACAAGATGTGCCATATTCAGATTATGTCTGTCATAACGAGGAATCTGATTGCTATGCACTAGAGTGTGAATTCTACGATGGATGCGAAAATTATGAAGAAAAGGATTAATAAGTGTTGACATGAATGAAAAAGGAGAAAACAGTCTTGACAGACAGACAGACAGACAGACAGACAGACAGACAGACAGACAGACAGACAGTTAGATTTTGGCTTTTATAACATGGATTGTATGGAGGGAATGAGTTTTTTCCCTGACAAGTATTTTGATTTGGCGATTGTTGATCCTGTGTATGGTGATGTAACAAGGGGCGGTTATATGACTAACAATAAAGGTCAACATGTTGGAACAGGAAAAGCAAATCAAAAAGGATACCATGCATCATTGTGGCAGCAACCCAAAACAAATGATGATTACTTTAAGGAATTACGAAGAGTATCTAAAAATCAAATTATTTGGGGAGGCAACTATTTTACATCTTCTTTGCCTGAATCACAGTGTTGGATAGTTTGGGATAAAGAACATCCTGAAGGAATAGGTTTTGCAGATTTTGAAGTAGCTTGGACTTCATTTAATTCAGCGTCAAGGATATTTAGATTTAGGTGGAATGGTATGCTGCAAGGTGATATGCGAAACAAAGAAAATCGCATTCATCCAACACAAAAGCCAGTGAAGCTATATCAATGGCTTTTAAATAAATATGCAAAGCCAGGTGACATTATCTTAGATAGTCATGTTGGAAGTGGTAGCAGCTTGATTGCTTGTCATAACACTAACCACAAATACGTTGGATTTGAAATCGATAGTGAGTATTACAGATTAGCAAAAGAAAGAATAAAAAGAGAAACTGCACAGATGAATATATATGATTTTATTTAAGTTGCCAGAGTATTTTTATTCAGATTGGAGAGAGAAAAAATGAGCAAAGCAGATGATTTAGCAAAGGGACGAATGGAAGGCCTTGAGTACGCAGAGAGGATAGTACAAAAAGACGGACTCAAGGGCTTACAAGAAGAAATTAAGAAACGCGGTTACACAGGAATAAGTATCAATGTTTCTCATAAAGAAATGGAGCAAGCTACTGCGCAAATGAGAAACATGATGTTTGATACTGTTATGGCTATGTCCATGGGCATTCTACATGATGAATTCGGATACGGACATGATAGGCTGCAACGTTTTATCGATAAGTTTCAGGAGGGAGCAGAACTACTTGCTGAAGGAGTTATTACCTGGGAACAGATAATTGAGAACGCAGAAGAAGTGACGGGTATTCCGCTGACCATAAGAAGAAATGATCATGACGTAAAACTAAAAAGAGAGTATTGAGGTGGCAGCATTGTTGAGGAAGTATTAAAGAATATTTTTAACTAGAAAACAGCAAGAAATCCCCACCTCTAAGCGAAGCGTAGGTGGTGGGATGAATTGCGTGAGGTAATCAATGAATAAAGCAATAAAATACAGAGCATATCCAACAATTGAACAATGTATATTATTTGCCAAGACTTTTGGATGTTGCAGAAAAATCTATAACCTTATGCTTGCAGATAAAATTGCCTATTACCAAGAGCATCAAAAGACCTTACAGACTACACCTGCACACTACAAAAAAAATTATCCATTTCTCAGAGAAGTTGATTCTTTAGCACTTTCAAATGTTCAGATGAATTTGCAGAAAGCTTATAAGAATTTCTTTAGAGATAAAAAGGTAGGCTTTCCAAAGTATAAATCTGCTAAACACAGTAGAAAATCATACACTACCAATAATCAAAAAGGTACTGTAGCAATTACAGATAAAGGTATCAAACTCCCGAAAGTAGGAATTGTTAAGACTAAGATACACCGACTGCCTAATGAAGATTGGATAATAAAGTCTGCAACAGTATCACAAGAACGTGATGGAACTTATTACATATCAATCTTATTTGAGTATGAAGCTAAAGAGTTATATGCTCCTGTAACATCAAAGAGTACATTAGGTCTGGATTACAAGTCAGATGGGTTGTATGTAGATAGTGAAGGTAATGATTGCGATATGCCACACTACTACAGATTGTCACAAAGTAAGTTGGCAAAGTCACAGCGTAAGCTGAAACATAAAACTATTGGCAGTAATAACTATCGTAAGCAACAAAAGAAATTAGCCAAGATACATAGACACATAGCTAATCAAAGAAAAGATTTTCTGCATCAGAAGTCAACTGAGATAGCCAATCAGTACACTTGCGTATGCGTGGAAAATCTGAATATGAGGTCTATGGCAAATAAAGGCTTCGGAAATGGTAAAGCTACTTTGGATAATGGCTACGGAATGTTTGTAAACTTTTTGGAATACAAATTAAAAGACCGAGGCGGTTATCTGATAAAGGTAGATAAATGGTTTCCAAGTTCTCAACTCTGTCATTGGTGCGGATATAGGAGTGAAAATCTCAAAGACCTTAGAATTCGTAAATGGGATTGTCCTCATTGCGGTCACAAAGGGATAGACAGGGATTGGAACGCTGCTATCAATATCAAAGTAGAGGGATTGAGAATCTTGGAACTAGCGTAACTATAAACAATAGGATAGGAACTATCCGAATATACGCCTGTGGACATTGTGTAAGACGAGCCGACAAGGTAACTTGTTAGGAACGCAGTAATGGATGAAGCAGGAAGCTCTGACTTCTATAAGTCGGAGTAGTTCACACAACTACTGTGAAAGTCAAGGAGAGAGAAAATCAAGGAGAGAGAAAAAATGGGTAAAGAAGAATTCAAAGACATTCCAGATGACATCAAAAAAAGAATAATCATGATGAGTATTTTTGCAGGTAAGGATCTGACTGTTGTACATCAGAGAATAACATTCAATGACAGTCAGATTGAAAATTCTATCGGAGTTAACAGAGAACTTGCTGACTTGCTGGATATTGAACCGGATATCCAAGAATATTTAAACGAGACAAGAGAAGCACAGTGCAAATTAACAAGCAACATCCTAAAAAAAATACAAAAGATGGCTGAGTCTATCGGTTGCGATATAGTCGAAACAAATAAATGGCCAGATAAGCCTATCAACTTTTCAATGGATTTATGAGCTGATCATATTCGGAGTATTGATTGCAGCGGAGCTGATTTGGTGTTCTTTAATGGAGGTGAATAATGAATAAATGTTCATATTGCAATGGTGAACTAAAAACTATTAATAGTTTCAGAACGAAATTATTTAAAGGAATTGATGCGGATTTTAGCTTATGGATAAACACAGGATATTTATGTTTGACTCTTGATGCTATAAATGGATATGACCCGGGGGCTGATGTAATCGAGTTAATATCCAAAAAAATCACTTACTGCCCTATGTGTGGCAGAAAATTAGAGGTTGAGAAGCGGAGCTGATTTTGTCGAAAGGAGGAATTTTACGAAAAGTATGAGTGACAAAGTAAGAGTATATGGTGAATCAGATGATTTGATTGAAATCGAAAATGACAAAAATTTTGATGAAATTGGCTGTTTTAACCAGACTACAACAATCTGGTTTTCTGACAATACAATCATAGCAGTTAAGTATGGCAAAGAGGGAAAAGGTATCTGGGAAATCAAAGAGATACAAGGTGGTCATGCACCAAGAAAGCTGACTCCATGTTATGACGAAGATGCTGACATATACAGCGATATCTTTGAAATTCAAGCTGAAGTAGTAGACGTTTGCGTAGGCGAAGTAAATAATCGAGTACGTGAATTAGTAGCTAAACTCAGAGAGATAAAGAAGAACTATAATCGCAAAGAAATAGAACAAGCTATGGATGAGGTATTTTAAAAAAATGAGCTGTAAAGAGTGCGTTAAAGCCTACGAATACATGAGTGAAGAAGAAAGAGAGCTAATGTGGAATTTGTTCATGACTGGTGTTAATCATGATGGACATACATGGGTTACTTATGGTGATGTTGAAAAGGTTGTAGGCAAGATAATTTTAGGCAGAACAGGTAAGTGGCTATACAGACTCGAAAGTACTAGTCCAGACAACGGATTATGGTATGATCTCCATAACAATCTAGTATGGGGAATAGGCAAACTGCCTAACTGTAAAACTAAAGACCTGCCTATGGGATATGACGAAAGGTATCACAAAGACGGGAAGAACTGGTTCTCTTCATGTAGCAGCATAGAAGACTTAGCACATTGGTACAGCTTGGAAGATGCTGTTGAACTGATAAATCAAGGCTTTGTCTTTGCTAAGTACTTAGCTGTTGACTATGTAGAGTACGAGAACGAAACAACTTTTCTAAAAGAGACAGCACTTGAGAGGGTTGAGATTGATATAAAGGAGATTTGGAAGTGACTAATGAGAAGCTAAATAAGGGAAATGATCTTTTACACGATATGCAAGTACTTACCGCGATTCAAGAGACAATGAATAAAAATCACTGGGTAGAATTTGTCAGAGCTGAGTGTCCTACGGAATCTGAAGGTCTCAACAGTGATGTACTTTATGCAGATTTCAAAGATTTTGTAAATCAAGAATTAGAAAAAGCAAAAAAACTTTTCGAGGAACTGTGAGGTAACACTATGGATATATATGCTATTGCTAGTGGAAATATAGGTGCATTGACCTTTGTGATGGATGCATTTAAGAAAGATCCTATTAAAGCAGAAATAGCCTTAAACAAAGTTAGTGCTAAAGATATTGTTGGAGATAAGCTATACATGCTTTGGAATGATTGCTGTAACAGAAATACAGACATGACTGTAAAGATAATGTTAGATCATACCATTGAGGATATCTTAGAACATATTAATTATGAGCATGGAAGAGGGATTCCATACATCAATGAGTAAATATATTCGCATGAATCCATACTTAGGTTGTAGCTATGAGATATCAGAAAAACAAGCACTAAGAAAGATTAATAGTAAATGGTGGACTCCTGTATGGGATGACTATTGGCAGAAATTTTCTGAGCATAGTTGGTATGACATGAGAGATCCAGAAAGAGACTGGATTTTCAAATATGATAAATGAATTAAACATTTTGACCTTAAAAAATGCAATTCATTTGCAAAAAGTGGTATTAAAATGTGTTTTTTTTAAAACGAAATAAAGCTGGGAGGTAAAAGTAATGGGATGTTGTGATATCTGCGGTGCTTCATTGAAAGGCAAGATAGTACATACAGTGCAGGCACATAGAGAGAAGACACCAGAAAACATATTCTTAGTGTTTATGTGTGATAGGTGTAAAGGTGTGCTTGATGAGTGTATTGAAAGACAAGAACGAAAGGAACAATTCAAGGTGGTCGGGCAGTGAAGGTTATCGGTAAAAGTACTTAATAATTAAACGTAGATAGTGTGTTAAAGCATTGAGGGGGATTAGTAATGGTTAAAGAGGGAATTTTAAAACAGAATTTCAGAATAAAATGCAGCTACGAAAGATTAACTGAGTACATTAACGATAAAATACTGAAGGCTATTAAAGATTATGTAAATAACCCCGAACTATGGGTAGATGATTCAGATCCAGAAGTAGTGTTCAAGGGTACATATAATACAAATTACCATGCAGAGTGGTATGACGCAACACGAGAGTGCCCGGCTGAGTACCAAATTGACAGAGACTATTTATCCGATGGAAAAAATGAATGGCTGCTATGTTATCTGCCTGAAGAGTTGAGAAAACTAATTGATGTAATTGAGATTGAGGAAAAAGAGGATGAGACAGAAGAGGTATGAATAAACCACCTTGTATGGATGTAGTTAATGCGGTATGTACAATGCTATCGTTCGGGGGTGTTGCGGGGTTTGCAATAATCTTAGGACGGCAACAGAAGAAAAAATTAAGACAGAGGGACGAAGAGATAATGAGCACAATATCAGCAATACAATACAGTCAACTTAGGGAGCATAAAAATGGAAATGATAACAGGAATGATGGACTTAGGGATGATATTTCTAAATGCGCTAATGATCCTGATGGTTCTAAACGTAATCACAACAGAAATTACAAATGCGGTTGAACTGATAAGGGAGAGCAAGCATGACAACTAAAGATATTGAATCAGCGTTTGGTATTAGTAACTTTCAAAGGCCAAGGGAGCTAAAAACAGACGAGGAAGTACAAAGGCATATCAAAGCTTGTATAGCCATGTGTGGTGCTTTTGAGGAAGAGTTTAAGGACAAAAAAATAGAAGAGTTTAGCACTAGATTGAATAAGGCTCTGAAATTGAGTGGACTGAGCCAAAAAGAATTTGCTGGAAAAGTAAAAGTCTCAGAAGTATCAGTTAGCAGATACGTAAATGGCAGTAGAGAGCCAAACGTAGAAACGCTAAGAAATATTTGCAAAGTATTAGGTGTAACAGCAGATTGGTTGTTGGGATTGGAGATATAAAATGGAAGGCTATGTAAATAAAAGGGATTTAGTCTTAAACATGCCTAAAGCGTGGGATTATGACACAAGAGAAAAGTTTAGAGGATATATAGCTCTTACAGAAGATATAGAACTATTAGACAGGGATAAGGGCAAAGAACCATTACTAAAAACAGGTAGCTCAGTAGTGCATAGTATGTATGCTGATGGTCACGGAGAGTTTGAAGAGGTACATTATCACGACTGGGTATGCCCTACATGCGGATGGTTTGTAGGCGAATTGTATAGTGGATTCGGCGAATGGCACATTCAAGGTGACACGTCTTACTGTTCCAGGTGCGGCCAAAAGATTGATTGGGCATTGCCGAAAGCAGACGAAAAACGAAGGTATGAAGAACAGAAAGCTAAGGAGCGTGAAGAGTGGGAAAAGAGGAATGGAACCAAGTTAGATAATATGTACGAAAAGCGCCGTAAGCAATACGGTATGTTTGAGGAAAAACATAATGGAGAGAAATGATAATATTCCATTTTATTCAGGTCATCCGATATTTATAGCTACTAAAGAGTGGCAGCGTAGAAAACACCACAAAAAAAGAATAAACAAAAAATGGTTTAAACGATATGGCTGCTACGAGATAAACATGATGCCTCATGATCAGGTAGTGATGCTGGATGATGGCACAATCTGGATGACTAAACAGACTTACGAAAAGATAATATCAGAATTAGAAGTGGGGAAAGCTAAATGAAAATATTAATAGACTTAGACGATGAAGTAAAAGCAGCAATAGACGATTATTACTCAGGGAAAATAAGTCACATTGGTTTAAATAATGGTTTTAAGTTGCTTGAAGCTGTAAAAAATGGCACATCATTTTCAAATAGAGACGATTTAATAAAAGAAATAAAACGAAAAATTGAGTAAGAAGAGTTTGCAAGAGCAGTTTTTAGAGATGAAGAGAAAGATAAAGTCAGAAAGAGAGATAACAAAATGGAAATAAGTAAGGTTTTAAAAAGATATGGTGGAGCAATTTTATTTGCTTGCTTTGGAGGAATGATAATCGGCAGATATGCAGCTAATCATGAATATGATTTTGCAATTACGTTTGCTGTCTGGATAATATGCTCATTTGTTGAAGGCTGGTCTACTCATGCGCTGTATACCAATCCGGAGATATTCAGGCTCAAGAAAGAAAATATTGAGCTCATGGTTGACAACATGAAACTGATGGGCAAGATCGAGGAAGAGAGGGAAAAGAATGGATCTGAATCTTAATCAATTTGTGAGATTTATCAAGGAATACAAGGCTGAACAAGTCATATGTGAATTTGACTTCGTCCATGAAGGCGAGCTATACAAGGCCAGCATTGCGGTCAAGAAATTTGAAAAGGAGCAGAAAAATGACAATTCAGAGAATTAAAGAGATTGCTTTTAATCGCATGTTGTTCAGCCAAGCAAATATTGATGATAAAAGTACAAAAAATGAATTGCTTTATTTTGCAGGATATAATGACGCAATTGGTTCGCTGATAACAGATTTAGAAATGGAGTTAGCAATTGAAAAAGAAAAAGATACTCAGAGAGAAGCTTGAAACTAGAAATAGACAGGCAGAAGGCTTTTGTGCAGTTGACGAGATGATTAAGGAAAAAGAGCAGGAAGATGACGACACAAAAGGGGTTGATGATAAATGCAGATATTAAATAAAGATGCGCCTATTATATGCGCTGATTGTATGAGTGTCGAAATTAAAGGGAATAATTTATTTTGTACTGAAAGAAATAGGATAATATACAATTCAAAACCAGATTGGTGTCCACATCCTACGTGGATTCCAAACTACCAACAACTATCACTTTTCGAGGAAAAAAAATGACAGATTATCAGAAATATATAAACGCTTTACGAAAATGTGCTAAAGAGCATGAAAACGATAGAACATCATTTGGACATATCAGAGTTTCTGATTTATGCAGAGATACAGCTAATTTGTTGGAAGAATTAGAGCAAGAGCCATTTATCAACAAGCCTTGCGTATCTGAAAAACCATGCGAGCATGATAAGAATTTTGCTCTTGACAAGATAAGCGCCGAGATTGAAGAAATCGAAACATATGATGGTTTTTATATTGATAGAGCTTATGTATTGGAAATTATTGACAAATACAAGACATAAAGTGAGGTAGAAGAATAATGATGAAAGTTTATTGTGCATTTAAGTTTAAACCCTTTAATGAGCAACAGCTTGTAGGAATTGCTAAAACACAGAAAGGTGCATTGGCAATTTTAAAAAGAAAATTTCCTCACATGAGAGGTAAGATTGAAAACGGAAATCTTACATCAGATGCAAATAATACATATCTGCTTGATGTGCGAGAAATAGAGGTAGAAGAATGACAAGAGAAGAAACAGTTAGAAATCTACTAACCGAACTCATTGATATGATAGATAACGGAAGTCAAAGAGATTTGGACAGAGCTGATGAAATATCAAAATCTATCCTCGAAGTAATTGAAAAAGAGCCTTGCTGTAATTGTATTGAATTTAAAAGATATGCAAAACAAATGGGTTTTAGGATAGAAATTGCAGAATGTCAAGAGCCAACTACTAAGAATGTTTCGAGTGAACTCGAAAAAAACTCGAAAAAACTCGAAAAAGGAACTACTAAGAATGATTTAGCAGTTGATGATGAAGAACGAGAACTTGCTCTTATGTACCTTGAACAGATTAAAGAGGATTACATAGAGGATGTGGAATGTGAAAGGCATCCGCTACCCGAATATTATGCAATAGAAACAGCAATTAAATCATTAGCATTGCCCTCAGTAAGACCAAAAGGACATTGGATAGAACATAGAGATGACTATGGAGAAATAACACATTGGCACTGTTCAAATTGTTATGATGATAGTGGGTTTATAACGACTTGTAAGTGGGATTATTGCCCTAACTGCGGCAGTGATAATAGAGAGGCGGTAGAGGAATGAATTTAAGGCAGAAAGCAAAGCATTTTAAAAGGCTATATGAACAGACATTACCTAAAACACATCTAGTAGCAGCTCATGTTATATCCCCAAAGCATTACAGCATAACTCAAATGATAGAAGCAAAGGATATAGATTACCTAAGAGATAATCCGCAGTTAAAAACTCATATAGAAAACAGGATATTACAGGAATTAAGGCCGCTACTATGGGATAACCTTACAACTGAAAGAGATATGTATTCAGGCAAATATCGTTATCAATTGGATATATGGCTTGAACATTGAGCGAGGTAACAGTATGAAACTCACAGATTTTATGCGTGAACGATATAAAAATCGTGAAGATAAAGACAATATGTTTGGTGTTGGTGTGTCAGATGCAGAATTTAGGTCATTTATAATCCAATATCTTTTTGGAGAGGATTGGTTTATTCCAGACCCATTGGGACAGACACAAGTAAATGAAATTGCTTTATACGAAATTTTAAAGAAATATTCAATACGATATAGGAAAGA
>JAEEGH010004325.1_pt1 | contig 36556 bp, 24 predicted proteins | sample 9134181 | NCBI WGS metagenome assembly JAEEGH01 (sample SAMN16246544, study PRJNA631951) | gut metagenome | biome: gut microbiome; feature: rumen; material: DP-attached | host: Bos | place: Iran: Karaj | collected 2018-10
GCTGTCCTGGGCACTCTCCATCTGCTGGAACATCATCTCCAGATAGGTCTGTCCCTGCTCCATGCTCTCAGGCATCAGATGCAGGGTTCTGATGCCGTGTTTGCTAGCCGAAGCCTCAACACCCCTGTATATCTTGTCGCAATACGAGCGGTCGCCCAGACTGTTGGGGCCGTAGATTACTGTGACGAGCGGCGCCGTGCTGGGCTTCTCCTCGTCAGGATCAATCTGATATATCGTATTGCCGTCCTTAGTACAGGCTGCAAAAGCCAGAATTATAACTAATAACAGCGTCCATAGATTGCTCTTTGCCATTGTTTTGTTGTTAGAATTATTTTGCAAAGATACAAAAAAATCCGTTAAACTGTGTTACTCATCCCTTAAATAACGTTAATTACAAGAAAATAAACAGTTTCGTCGACTTTTCATGGCATCGTGATCATTTGGTCAAGGTCTTTCAACATGTCACGCTGGGGACAGGAACTACTGTGACATTCCGCTTGTCAATGTCACAGTAGTTCCTGTCCCCAGCGTGACATTTGGTGTAACAAAGGGACGGTTCTTTTGTTATATCACTAAAAAAGGCCGACATTCGCAGATGTCAGCCCCTTTTCCACGATTCTTGCGTCCCTTCGGTTGCAAGCGAGCAGAGTTCGAGCGCACTCGCGAAGCACTAGTCCTTGTCGATGCCGTCGCCGTTGTCGCCGCCCTCAGCAGTACCAGTGTTGATCACCAGCGTTGAGGCCTGTGCGGGCATGGCGAAGTTGCCGGTGTAGACACCCTCACTCTCGGTGAGCTCGATCTGAGAACCGTTCACAGTAGCCGTAGGCACCTTGCCCTCTGCAGGGGTGATGCTGATCTCCACCTCATCATCCTCACTCAGGCTTGCACCCGAAGCCACAGAGCTGCCGTTGAGCGTTACGGTGGCTGAGCCAGAGCCGCTGGTCGAGATGGTCAGAGCGAAGGTCGTCGACTGGTTCTGCTGACTCTGTCCATTCTCAGACTCTTGAGAGTTCTGGGAATTTTGGGAATTCTCAGAGTTCTCCGAGTTTTCTGAATTCTCCGAGTTTTCGGAGTTCTCAGACTCCTCCTTGCCAGAAGAGATCAGGCTCTTGACGTTGACGAACTCGGCCTTCTTGATAAACTCGCGGCTTGAGAGGTTGTCCTCAGCTGCCTGATCGGGGAGGAAACGGATGTGAAGGGCTGCCAGGTGCTGGTTCACATTAAAGTCCTCCTCCTTCTCGGCACCACCTTTGGTGCACTCGGCGGTCAGGTAGAACGTGCCCAGTCCGGCGATCTTCACCTTCTTCGATTCCAAGAGCATCTCGATGAGACAGGTCTTGAACTTCTTCATCACACCCTCAACCACGTCGGCCGTAAATACGGAGCCGTGTTCAGAGATGTGCTTGGCGAGCTTTTCAATGCTCAGCGTCTCGATACTTTTGAGTCGGGCGTACCACTTCCCGAACATCACGGACTCACTGTCCTTGATGTCATTTTGATAGACTTCGTAAAGAATCTTACTCATGGTATAAGATTATTAAGTGAGACATTATCCAGGTCAGGATTTTCCTGCCTTTCTTGTGTACAAAGGTACAACTTTTTTCTGAAATAACCAAATTTCACAGGCATTATTTTTGCTAATAACTGTTAAACTTTTTGGTTAATGATAATACCCTATCCTGACATAGTTCCTGGGTGTAGCGAAGGGGTTCCAGGAGATGTGGAGCCAGCCACTGCCAGTCAGCAGTTGGTCGGTATATTCACACTTCTTGAGGAACTCCACCAATCGCCAGAACTGCGCCGGATCCTTGGGGTGGATATCGGCAGCCTGACCAAACTGGTGCTGCGAATTATCCACACCACCCACCTTGAGGTTGACTGCCTTGTTGCGGAATCCGGAATTAACTACAATCGGCCCTACGATCTTCCGGGCAGGCTCCAGCAACAGATGACAGCCGTAGGTCATATTCGCCACATCCTGCAGCGTCGGGATGTTCTCCGGGTACTTCTTGAGATTCAGGAACTCGCCCAGCTTAAAGTGAGGCGATAAGCGAACGCCGTCAAGCTCGCTTGAATGGCTGAGCGTAGCCTCATTCGGCGAAGCCAAATGCTGAGACAGTCTGATGTCATTGAGATTTTCTTTCATATTCTTTTTATTCCTCACACAGATCTCGCAGATCTCACAGATATATGGCCGCTGGCCATTGACGCAAGAGACTCTTGTATAATAATCACCAAAGGTGATAAAAATCTGTGAGATCCGTGAGATCTGTGTGACATTTTTATTGTTTCTTGATGATTCTGATGTACTGATCGAGGCCAAAAATCGAGCCAGCCAACAGGAACGATTGCGCCACATAATAGAGCAGTCCCCCTGCCACGTCGTCGATCTCGACCACCTGATACGCCACTAGCGCGATACTGCTCACGATGAGCAGCACCGCACAGGCGTACTGAGAGATTTTGAAGCCCTTCTGTTCCATGGCCTCCGCAGACTTAGATGATCGGATTACTCCGATTATTCCGATTACTCTGAGTACTCCGAGGTCTGAACACTCCGAGTTCTCTGAGTATTCTGATGATTCCGACAACTCCGATTTCCCTGATCGCCTGAAGGATCGCTTTAATGATTTTGTTCATAACTTTGTTTGTTTTAAATGGTGAATTATTAGGGTTAATATCGTGGCTTTCGCCATGCTTCTTTTACCCTACAAAGTTACAAAAAAAACCTGAAACCACCAAACAAAAACGCAGTTATTTTTTATGATTTTGAGTACTCGGATTATTCGGATTACTCAGAGTACTCGGATTATTCGGAGTATTCTGATTACTCCGATTAACTTAAATCAAGAATTGCGTCCGATGGATGAATTTTTAGTGCATATTCTTGCGGGATTGTCGGAAGAATGCTTTATCTTTGCCAATTATTTCGCACCACAAATCGGCGCACAAAATGAAAGGAAGGAAACGTTGATACCAAGAAGAGATTATAATCAGCACTACGCGGCGGGCAGGACAGCATCAGACTGGTCGGCCAGCGATGTCGTGCTACAGAGTCTTGGCATCATTGGATGGAGCGGCGAGGGCCATCAGAGCTCGCTCGGATATGGCCGAGTCGTGACAGACAAAGGCAAGGCCAACGGAGGCGGAGCAATAGTTGTGGATACTTATAATCGGTCGTACGACCAAACGGGAATCTCCACTCCAGTCCATCAACAATCTCACTTCCTCCGCCATGCCCAGCAAGCACCCATCCCGCATCAGTCCCCCCGAAGGATTCTCCATCGCCCGTCAGGTGATGAAGGATGCGGTGACGTTCTATCTCGAGAACGGGGGACCGGCTGTGGCCAGGGAGCACGTTGAGAACCTGGCCAAAGAACTGATTATCTATGATGACTGCACGGAGGCCTATCGCGAGGCGATGGCCAAGATCAATATGGCCGAAAAGGCCGAACGCCAGAAGAAAGCACACCATGACCAGGAATTCAACGACCTGCTGAAGGCAATCATGAAAAACATCTCGCCGGCTCAGCAGGCCCAACAGCCAGCCAACGACAAGGCAAATCAGAAAAAGACCGTCATGAGCGAACTGCCTGAAAAACTGCGCTCACCCGAAGCCATGCGCATCTGGAGGATACTGCAAGAGGCAGGCTATATCGACGAGCATTACCAGCCGGTAGGACTCACACGGACCGAGGCGTCGCTGCTGGCTGAACAGATTACCATACAATTGGCCGATGAGAATGATAATCTGCTGGACATCAAAGAGTGGAAGCCTTACGAAACACTCTGGTGCAGGAAGAACATGAAAGCCGACCTCCGGCGGGCTCTGACCCAGGATAAGACGCCGGAATTCAGAGACAAGATCAAACGATTGTTCAAGTAGCTGAGGAGGGGATGCCTGCGGACGACGGTAGTGCCTACCGGTAGGCACTACCGCGTGACAACGACCGCCGATTCTTCGTAACTTTGTGCCGTAAAAATTGATCTGATTATGGCAAAAAGTACAGAACTCCTACAGAAAATCTATGACGCATCTAACCATGGATTAGACATCATCACCGACATCTTCCCCGAGGCCCTGAGTTCCGAAGGGAAAAAGAAGAAATTCCGCCTCCGCACGGGTGAGAAGACCCCGTCGGCCTGGCTGAAGGACCCCTCAGGCAACGTCGACTACTACCGCGTGATCGACTACGGCGGCGGCGAGGGCGAACGCTGTTTCTCACCCATCGACCTCTACATGCACGACCGCGGCTACGACCAGCAGCATTTCGCGCTGGCCCTCCACGAATTGATGGAGAAATACGGCGTGAGCGAAGAACTCAACAGGAAGGTCAACAAGCCCGACATCACCAGGCGCGACGCCACAGACAATGAGAACGATCAGCCACCAAGGGTCAGGACCAAGCAGACCTTCTCCAACGACGAACTCGCCACATGGGGACCGCGTGTCAAACCAGAGCACCTGAAAGAACTCGGCTGGGCTTCCGTGACGGCTGTGGAGACGACCAAAGACGACGTGACCACCATCAAAAAGCCCACCGAGCACTACCCCATCTTCGTCGAGACCTGCGACTACATCGACGAACAGGGCATCGCACGCCAGTTCCAGAAGGTCTACGAGCCGAAGAACTTCAACAAGGCCTACCGCTTCTTCATCATCGGCCGACTGCCCCAGAACTACATCTTCGGTCTGAATGCCCTGCGCCGGAAGTTCCAGGAGCGCGGCGAGGAGAAGCTCCCGGAGGTCGTCATCGTCAGCGGTGGCAGCGATGCCGTGAACTGTCTGAGCATGGGCTTCCAGCCCGTGTGGCTCAGCAGCGAGACCGCCGACCTGCGCGAAGAAGACCTGAAACAACTGCAGAAGTACGCCCGTCGCATCATCCTCATCCCCGATATCGATGCGACCGGTCGTAAGACAGCCCAACGGCTGGCACTCCGGTTCCCGCAGCTCTATATCGCCTGGCTCACACCCGAGGATATGGGCCGGCTGCATGACAACCGCCGCAGGGCGAGAAAAGACCTGAAGGACTTCATCCAGCTGCATCCCCACCGCGAGGACATGCAACGCCTGATCGACCGCGCCGTATGCACCCTCTACTGGACGAAGACGGAGGACAAGGACGGCAACACGCAGTACACGATCCTCCCCGCCCGACTGAACTACTACCTTGCCATGAACGGCTTCTACACCCTGAAGGACGACACGCGCAAGGAGCCTCTCTACATCTTTGTCAACGGGGCGAAAGTGCGCCGTATCGTGGCGAAGACCATTGTGAACTTCCTGATGGAACAGGCGAAGCGTGACGGTCTCGACGAGGCGCTGCAAAACAAACTGATGCGCTGCCGCGACCTGCCCACCGACCACGTGAGCCATCTTCAGGAACGCGACGACCTCGACTTCACGAAGTGTACCGCCGAAACGCAGAAATTCTTCTTCCACAACGGCTGGACGGAGGTCACCGCCGAGGGCATCAAGCTCTACCGCTACTCCGACCTCGACGGCAGCTACGTCTGGGAAGATGCCATCATCGACCACGACTATCGCGCCATGGCGGCGATGTTCAAGGTGGAGAAGCTCGACAATGGCGGCTACGGCGTGGATATTCCGGAAGCCCCGCCGAGCAAGTTCTTCCAGATGATCGTCAACACCTCGCGTCTGCATTGGCGCAAAGCTGACGAGGGCGGACTGGCGCTCTCGGAGGAGGAACAGCGTGAGGAGCACCAGTGCCTGGCCAGCAAACTGGCCTGCATCGGATACCTGCTCTTCGGCTACAAATCGGAGGCAGAGGCCTGGGCACCCATCTGTCAGGACTCGAAGCTGGCCGAGAGCGAGGACGAATGTAACGGCGGTTGCGGAAAGTCGCTCTTCCTGAAAGCCGTCAGCCGGTTGCTCAACATGTTCTACATCGATGCCCACGTGCCGTCGATCGTTGACAACCGCTTCCTGTTCGACGGCGTGACCGAAGATACCGACTTGATCATCGTCGACGAGTGCGACCGCCGTCTGAACTTCGACTTCTTCTTCGGCCGCATCACTGGCGACATGAAAGGCGAGGAAAAAGGCAACCACCCGTTCCAGATACCGTTTGCCAGGAGTCCGAAGATCGCCTTCGCCACCAACTACGTGCTCCGCAAGCATGATGCCAGCACCGAGCGCCGCATCTGGCCGCAGGTGTTCTCCGACTATTACCACGAGGCCACACGCCTGAACGACTACCGCGAGTCGCGCTCCATTCGCGACGACCTCGGCTGTAATCTGATGGGATCGGAGTATTCCGAGCAGGACTGGCAGGCCGACATCGCCTTCATGCTGCAATGCCTGCAATTCTACCTCTCGCTGCCCAAAGGTGAGCGCCGTATCATGCCGCCGCTGGGTCGTATCGGACTGCGTGAGCAGATGGCGGCCGTGGGCAAGGACTTCAAGCAGTGGGCCGACGAGTTCCTGGTCGAGGACGGCGGCAATCTCGACTGCGAACTGAAGGCTGAGGACATGCTGGCGGCCTTCAATGCCGAGACCCGCTACGGCTGGTCACCCAAGAAGTTCGCTCAGCACCTGAAGGCCTATTGCGACATGGCTCCCCACATCCACTGCCTGAACCCCGCCACCAAGACCGGCAAGAAAAAGGACGGTGAGCGGTGGCAGAAACGCGAGGCGAACGGTAGCTTTAGAACCATTTATTATGTGATGTCTGAAAAGCAATTCCTATCTGAACCGCCGCATTCGGAACCAGAGGAACAAATCCTCACCTTCTAAACCCTCCTGTAGAAGCCCGCTTGCTATAGCGGGCTTTTTTGTGTCAGATTCAGATGAATCAGATTGTACACAATCCTTCTTTGCTAAATTCTATTTTACTTTTTAGACCCTCAACTTTTCCTATTTAATCTGACACATCTGACACAAAGGTTTTAAAGCATTCATAAGCATCTGATTATTAAACACCTATGGTCGGAGTTCCGTATGATTCACATTTGTGTCACATCTGATTCACATTGTGATCCGCCTCACAACCACATCATTCACGGCATTACGGCTCACCACGAACGAGCCGTAATCTCGTCCTCGACGACATTACGGCTCGTGAAGCAAATGTCACGTTGGGGACAGGAACTGCTGTGACATTCCCGCCGAATGTCACAGCAGTTCCTGTCCCCAACGTGTCATTTCGGGATGCGCTTGGACTGGGTGATGGCACCGGCGGGACAGACGAGGCGGCAGAGGTGACAGCCGACACACTTGGTACCGACGATATGGGGCTGACGGGTGACGGGGTCGAAGGTGATGGCCTGATGACCACCGTCACGGCACGACAACTCACAACGTCCGCAGCCGACGCACCGTTCACGGTCGATCTTGGGATAGATGATCGTGGTGCGGTCGAGGTCGCTAGGCTTGGTAAACGATGACAATTGCGAGCCCACCAGGTCGCTCAATTGAGTGATGCCATGCTTGGCCATATAACGCTGAAGACCCAGAATCAAGTCGTCGATGATGCGGTAGCCGTACTGCATGACGGCCGTGCAGACCTGTACATTCCGACAGCCTAACTGTATGAATTCCAAGGCGTCGCGCCAAGTCTCGATACCGCCGATGCCACTGAGCTGCAGACCCTTTAACACCTTGTTCTGCGCCATCTCCAGGATGAACCGCAGGGCGATGGGCTTCACAGCTCGCCCCGAATAGCCGGAGACCGTACGATGCCCCGACACCTCGGCATTGTCGGCCATGGTGACCGACTTGATGGTGTTGATGGCCGAGACGGCATCAGCACCGGCGAAGAAGGCCGCCATCGCAGGATGATAGATATGGGTGATGTTGGGCGTCATCTTCGGGATGACGGGTATCTTCACCGTTTTCCTGACGATGTCGGTGTAGACGGCCACCAGTTCCGAGTTCTGACCCACATCGCTGCCCATGCCAGACAGTCGCATCTGCGGACACGAGAAGTTAAGTTCGACGGCATCACAGCCTGCCTGCTCGGCCCTCAGGGCCAGTTCGCCCCATTGTTCCTCGGTCTGTCCCATGATACTGGCGATGACCACCTTCGTGGGATAGTCTTGTTTGAGCCGACGCAGGATGTCGAAGTCCAAGTCAACGGGATTCTCACTCAACTGCTCCATATTGCGGAAACCATAGAAGTCGCCGTGCATACCGTTGCTATGGACGGCATCGAAACGAGGCGACACCTCTTTGATCTCCTGGAGGCAGATGGTCTTATAGAACACGCCAGCCCACCCTGCCTCAAAGGCACGCGCCACCATCTCATAATTGGTACACACCGCCGAAGAGGCCAGAAAGAAAGGATTCTCACAAGGAATACCACAGAAATCGATGGCCAGGCTGGGATAGTCGGCGGTGACATCATCGGGATGTATGCTGCGCAACACCTCCTTCAGACGGATGGGCCAATCGTAGCGGATACAGGCTTTCTCGGCCGCTTCCAGGTCGGCGTCGCTACAGTCGGCCACCCATCTCAGAGCCGGCTTGTGGTTGTCAAAACGGATGGCACGAACGGCTCTCGCGGGATCGCCGGTCTTACATGCTATCGTACAAGGTGCCTCCTGGCACATGAGGCAACGGCTAGCCTCTTCATAGATGTTGATTTTTTTCATAATTCTTTCGTATTTGGTGGGTTATAATGGATCGACATCGTAATAAATCTGCAGTGTGCTATAGCGCTTATCCTGCAACAGCTGCTGTTGGGCCAGGGACAGGTATCTGCGCACTTCAGACGTGTTGAGACTGGGTTCGAGCTTCAGCACGATCTTTCGGATGACGAGTGACTTGACCTTCGAGATGCCAGGTTTGTCAGGCCCCAGCACCCGGCCAGAGAACCACTGACGCAACAAGGCACCCATCTGCATGCCTGCCGCTGCGACGACACTATCCTGACGGTGCTTCAGAAAAACATAGACAAGCCGGTAATAAGGCGGATAGCGGAACTGCTGACGCTCGGCAATCAGCGTGCGATAGAAGGCCGAATAGTCATTGCGGACCACCTGGGCAATCAAGGGCAGGTCAGGACTTTTGGTCTGTAGGATGACGAGTCCGCGCTTACCCTTCCGACCCGCCCGGCCACTGACCTGCGCCATCATCATAAAGGCCTGTTCGTAGGCACGGAAGTCGGGATAGTTGAGCATGGTGTCGGCATTGAGGATGCCCACCACTGAGACCTTATCAAAGTCAAGTCCCTTGCTGATCATCTGCGTGCCGATGAGCAGGTTGGTACGTCCGGCGGAGAAGTCGTTGATGATCCGTTCGTAGGCCTGACGGCTGCGGGTGGTGTCGAGGTCCATGCGGGCGATGCGGGCCTCGGGGAAGATGTCACGCACCTCGGCCTCGATCTTCTCCGTACCATAGCCACGCGTCTGCAACTGGGTGCAGCCGCAGTTGGGACATTCCGTAGGCACCTGGTAGGTATGACCGCAGTAATGGCACGTCAGCTGGTTGAGGTTGCGATGGAGGGTGAGCGAGACGTCGCAATGCTGACAATGAGGCACCCAACCGCACTGTTTGCACTCAATCATCGGCGCATAGCCCCGGCGGTTCTGGAAGAGGATGGCCTGTTCGCCACGCTCCAAGGCCTCGCGGACCTTACTCAACAGAAGCGGCGAGAACGGGCCGTTCATCATCTTACGGTGCTGGAGGTCCTTGATATCGACAACCTGGATCTCCGGCAGTTCAATGCCCTTGTAGCGCTCCGTGAGTTCGACGAGGCCGTATTTGCCGGTCTTGGCGTTGTGGTAGGACTCGAGGGAAGGGGTCGCCGTACCGAGGAGGACCTTGGCCCCCTCCTTCTGCGCCAGCATGATGGCGGCACTGCGGGCGTGGTAACGGGGCGCGGGATCCTGCTGTTTGTAGCTGGACTCGTGCTCCTCGTCGATGATCACCAACCCTAAGTTCTGGAAAGGCAGGAAGACGGCACTCCGGGCACCGAGAATGACGTCGTAGGGATGGCCGCTGAGTTGTTTCTGCCAGATCTCGACACGTTCTGCATCGGCGTATTTGGAGTGATAGATGCCCAGACGGTCGCCAAACACACGCTGCAACCGCTCCATGATCTGCACGGTCAGGGCAATCTCGGGCAAGAGATAGAGCACCTGCTGTTTCTTTTCCAGCGCCTGACGAATCAGATGGATATAGATTTCGGTCTTTCCACTGGAGGTGACACCATGCAGGAGGGTGACATTCTTCTTGAGGAAAGAGAACTGTATCTGGTTGTAGGCATCCTGCTGGACCGGACTCAGGGGTTGGATCTTGTCCAGATGGGGTTCTCCGCCATGATTCAAACGGCCCACCTCCTGTTCGTAGGTCTCCAAAAGACCGCGCTTGACAAGGGCGGTGATGGTCTGAAGGCTGTGGCCTTGGTTCAGGAGCTCATCGCGAGTTATTTCTATTAGCTCCGCAGCAGAGTAATCAATCTTTAAGTCTTCATCATTAATCAAATTGAGGAAGTCGATGAAGGCCGACTGCTGCTTCGGGGCACGCTGCAGCATATCGATGGCGATATGAAGGGATTGTTCGTTACGGAACTGAGGAGTAAGGCGGATGTAGGTCTCGGTCTTGGGTTTATAGCCGTCTTCAGCCTTCAGGCCCGAGGGGAGAGCGGCCTTGTAGACCTCACCGATGGGGGACATGTAATAGTCGGAGATCCACTGCCAGAGGCGGAGTTGAGAGTCGAGGAGAATCGGCGAAGAGTCAAGAACTTGGAGGATGTCCTTATAGTTGATATTCTCACAAAGGGGACTGTCCCTTTTGTGAGATTTAGCAACGATGCCGACGTAAGTTTTGTTGCGGCCGAAGGGAACGAGGACACGAACACCGATTTTCACCTGTTCGGCCAGGGGTGTTGGCACGGAATAGGTGAAGAAGCCGTCGAGCGGCACGGGTAAGATAACATCGACGAACAATGCCTAATCAAAAGAAATAGGTGGCAGAGATCTGCCAGGACTTGGGTTTCGTATCGTCAGAAATAGCATTTACGCCTTGATCGAAAGAGGCTTCAGCCGTTGAACCGACGGCCACATTATAGACAAAGCCGAATTCCAGATGACGGGACAAGAAGAAACCGGCACCAAGATTCACACTAAAAGTCGACTTCTTCAGCTGGAAGGTATTCTGAATATCGTTATGCGTCCACTCAAAATCCACATCATCACCGATATTGAAGGCGAACTGTGGACCGGCGGCCACGTAAAGACCGGCAGCCTCGCCTATCCCAAGCGTTAAGCGGGCATTCACCGGAACAAGAATATATTTTTGCTCAATCGACTCCCCATTGACTTTTGTTGACTTCTGGTCATACAAACCGGCTATGTCGAGGCCCAGTCCCATGACAGGCAGCGCCACCTGAACGGTAGGACCGACAAACCAGCCCAGCTTATTCTGGGTCTTAAACACTTTCTCGCTGAACTTCATATCCTGAATGTCGAAACCGCCCTTGACACCAAACTTAACGCCTTGTGCGTGCATCGACATGGTCATGAATGAAAGCAGTATAAATATAGAAAGAAAACGTTTCATAAGCCACCAATAATTATTATTACGGTGCAAAGATACGAAAAAAAGTGAAAAGTGAATAGTGAAAAGTGAAAAATTTGCTACCGCTCGGGCCTTTTTCACTATTCACTATTCCCTATTCACTTTTCACTTTTCCCTTTTTAATGTCTTTGTCTGCGGACGCTGACGCGGGCTGCACTATTGCTTGGAGAGGTCGTAGTGCTGTTGCTCTTTGATTTGCCAGCAGAGGTACGTCGACCGTTCTTCTTGGCTGCCTTTGCCTTCGCCTTCTGAGCCGCTTTCACGTTGGCCGGATTGGCATTGGCGATGCTGTCGAGAGAGTCCTTACGCTCCGGATCGCCGAAGATATTCTTACGGAAAGCCTCCAACTCCGCCTCGATGCGCTTCTGCTCAGCCGACAGCTTCGCGGTGTCACCGTCACAGATCTGGGCCAACGTCTTGCCGAGACGATTGGTAGTCTTATAGATCTTTCCCTTATACTTGTTGGTGGTGAAGAAATCATCCATCGACATGGTAGCCGCATTGTTCAGGCTGCTGGTCATCACCGACTGACGGTTCAAATAGGGTTCCAGGTCGCTGTATTTCACCCAGAACAGCGGATAGGCCGTACCCTGTGTGTTGGGATCGTCGCTGATGATAAAGTCATCGGCACGCATCATCACCGGACAAAGTGCCAGCACCTTGATATGGAACGAGGAATTGGCCTGATCGTAATAGGCACTCTCTTTCAGGAAGAGCTTCTTCACCTCGGCAGAAGGGATATCACTGTTGTCGACCTTCAGCTTGCCGTTCGACTCCTCATAGAAGATATGATAGTTGTCGAGCATGGTCTTCATCTCTATCTGTGACGATTCCTCGAAGACATCGCTGCCATCAGTGGGATATTCGTAGATGGGGATATAGCCGTTCTGCGCCAGTTTGAAGATATAGGTAAACAGGTTCACCTGCTTGCCCTGTGGCTCGACAGGATAGTAGAGACCTGCGTTCGCATCGTCCTCGAGATTGATCTCACGGTAGATGTCACGACGCCATACCACATCCTCCGGCATGTCCACGGCCGTAGGGAACGAAATCTGAGCGCGCCTCGTCATAGCCGACTTTGGGGTGCTCTTCTTTTTCTGCTGTGGCTGTTCTGCCTGCTGCTGGACACGACGGGCTTTCGGCTGCGCTGAAGCAGTTAAAGGTAAAAAGGTAAAAAGGTAAAAAGGTAAAACCCATTTTACCGCACCTCTTACCACATTCGTTATGCTATTTACTTTCATATCTTTTACTTTTTTACTCTTTTACCTTTTTACTTTTTTACCTTTACTTCACAATGACTTCCATCGGGTTCTGCAAGGTACGTGTCAGACCGTCGGGACCGACTACTGTCACACGGGAGATGTAGAAGCGACGGTTGCGCGTCAGCTTACGGAAGGTATCCTTCTGACGGGCAGAGAACGAAGCACCCTCAGAGGCCATCGGAACGGCGTTACCCATATTGTCGAAGAACACCGTCTCGAAACTCTGCACCCGGAATGCGATATCCAGAATACCGTCGTCGATGGCAGCACTGATGGCATCGACACCCACCAGCAGGTTCTTGGCCAGTCCACCACCCTTATAGCGAGTGGGCGTACCGTGCTCATCTTTCAGAGCGATATAAGGCGTGGGATCTGGCAACTTACGGACACGGAACTTGAACTGTCCCATCTGCTGCGGATGACCCGTATTGGTAGAGGTGACGGTGAAGGTCACATCCTGACCCACTGTCGAGGGACGGGCGATATAACGGCCCGGACCCGTGGATTGCAGACTGCCACCGCTCATCGTAGCCGAGATCTTACTCAACGGCACACCCGGCACACTGATGCTGATAGGGTTGTTATAACCCGCATAGAGCACATTCATCAGGTCGGCACTCACCGTTGCACTCGGATCGACCACCGTGTATTTCTGGGAGAAATCACGACGGATCTTGTCGCCATTACCATTGACGGTCTCCATATAGCCTGTCAGATTAAAATCACCCGTCGCGGAGCATACACGCTCGTAGATGCCATCGCGCAGGTTCACCTTCTGACCACCGATATAGATGTCGGGCACCTGCGTGGTGTCGACGGCAGCCATCACGATACGGGCAGAGAACTTATCACCTCTGACAATGGTCTGTGACGTGGGAATCACGAAGGCATCGAGGAGGTTCACGCGGATATCCTTCACGTCGATGTTCGACACCAGCGTATGCAACACCTCACGCTCAGCATAGCGCACATCACTCTGCAACTTCGAAAGCAGGGTGACGGCCGCGGCGGCGGGCATGTCCTCAAACATATACTCCTGCCAGTTCTTTCCCAACGCCTGTGCCTTACGGGGCACCGCTGTGGAGAGATTACCACTGATAATCTGCTTCTTACTCATATCCGTGGTCATGCCGATGATGCGCTTGCGGAACGAACCGATGGCATTGAACAGTTCCTTGCCACGACCTCTTCCCGGTGCCAGCATCACCTGATTGGCAGCCTCCAGGTCTTCCTTGTTCTTGATCTCCTCCAGATTGCCGTCCTTGCCGTCGGCCTCCTGTACGATGGCCAGTTTCAGCTCTTCAGCGAAGTTGTACAGCGAATCGCTCATACGCTTCACCTCCTGAGCCTTGTCATACCACTGCCCCACCTTCGTCGGATTGAGCCGCATCTGCATGTCGAGATTGTCGTAGACAAGCTGGTTCTCCTTGATAGAACCAGACGTAGTACGGTTCAGACTCTCCTCTACGAGGGAAAAGCCGTTGAGCACCTCGTTGGAGACATTCAGCGCCAGCATGGCCATCAAGACGACATACATCAGATTGATCATCTTCTGGCGCGGGGATACCGGTCTTTTCTTTATTGCCACTTTAATTTACTATTTGACAATTTACTATTTACTATTTATTGGCCGATGGGGGCGGCGGCTTTCATATTCACCGTCATGGCCTCAATCATTCGGGTATAAATCTTATTGAGTTCGGCAATCTGCTCAGCCATCTTACGGGTCTGGTCATTGATCTCGTCGATGGTGCTAATCTGCGAGCTGGCACTCTTCAGCTGGAGCTCATAGATCTTGCAGATACCTGTCAAAGTACGGTTCAGGTTCTCCATCTCCTCGGAATTGTGCGACAGGCGCTCACTCTGCTCAGAGACCTTCGAGAGCATCTCGGTCAGACGCTTCAGCTCATCGACATAGTTGGCTGTGGCCTCCTCGAGCTCGGGATTGACCTGAGGCAGGACAGGGGCTGCGCCGCCAGCCATTGTGGTGACTGAAGAAGATACAGCGGCGATGGCCTCGCTGTCGACAGAAGTCTGAGTACTCGGAGTTATCGGATTACTCGGAGTATTCAGAGTACTCGGAATATTCTGAGTATTCGGAGTACTCGGAGAAGATCCGCCGCCACCGATAATAATCGTTCCGCCGTTGCCGCCGACGATGGTAGCAGAGGCTGATTCAGCAGAAACAGGCTCCAATGCTTCCTCGGCGGTCTTCATGTGGGTATCGAGTTCCATGCCGTCGGTGGTCTTGTCGAAGGGACGGTCGAAGGCAGAGATAAAGAACACGAACACTTCGGTACCCATTCCCAGGAACAGGAAGAAGTTGGCACCGGGCAGGTGGGTCAGTTTGAAGAGGGTACCCAGGATCACGATCGAAGCACCCCAACTGTAGGCATAGTTCAGGAACGTCTGCCCCGGTACACTGTCCATCCACTTCTGTAAGCGATAAACAATATTGAATTTACTATAGGTAGTCATTGACTTTAAACTTTAAAAATACTGCAGCGGCAGCAAATTATTCACTTTTCACTATTCACTTTACCTTTTTAGAAGTCCTAACCTTCTCACTCGTAGAGTTCGCCAGACTGCGCACACAACGGAAACCGATGTAGGATCGCGGCTGGTTCTGATACTCCGAAGAACGCCAAGCCGAGCGGATATACGACTCAGGATCCTTCCACGAACCACCACGTACACTCTTCTTCTTCAGCCGATAGGGATCCTCGATGGCCGCATTGTATCTCAACTGCGGGTTGATGTCGTTCATCGCCTCCACACCGGCCTCGGTATAGATGGTGCTGGTCCACTCGGCCACATTACCGGCCATATCGTAAAGACCGTTGCTATTGGCTGAATAGATGCCCACCTTACTGGTAATCAGGTTGCCGTCCTTGGTGTAGTTACCGTCGTCGGGCTTGAAGTTGGCATAGAAACAGCCCTTACCGCTAGCCACATCCTCATTCTCCCAAGGGAACTCATTCTGGTCCTTGCCACGGGCCGCAAACTCCCACTCGGCCTCTGTCGGCAGACGGTAACGCTGTACGAAACGGGCGGCAGCACCGAGACCCTTCAACAGGTATTCCGTACGCCAGGCACAGAAGGCATTGGCCTGTTCCCAAGACACACCTACCACGGGATAGTCGTTATAGGCGGGATTCGAGAAGTAATAGCGCATGTACATCTCGTTATCGGAGTTGGGGAAGTCGTTCACCCAACAGGTCGTGTCGGGATAGATATTCACAATATAGGTATTCAGGAAGTCCCAGGGCCCCGTCAACCTGCGTTCGAGCGTCTCTCTGACGATCTTTCCTTCATCATCGATATAGGCGGTATCCTTTGAGATCCACACTTCTTCGTCGGGATCGACGGCGATGTCTGTATTCAGGTTACGCTCCTCAGGATTCAGACGGTTCTTACGCAGAGCAGCAGCCGTATAGTCATAGATCTCGTAGCGATAGTTCATCTGTGAGGCATCGAGCATCTTTTCGCCTGTCACGGGGTTGGTGACATAGAGACTCTCGATGGCACGCTGCTCGTCCTCGTTCGGCTTACGGGGCAATGGCTTCTTCCAATTCAGATGAGGAGTGATGGGCTCGCCGTTCTTGTCTTCCTCAATCTTATAGGTCTCGTCGCCGCCGTAGTTGGGATCGGCCAGACGTTCACGGAGGATAGAGTCGCGCACATAGTTCACGAACTGACGGTATTTCGAGTTCGTGACCTCGGTCTCATCCATCCAGAAACCATCGACAGAGATGTCACGGATAGGCGTCTGCTTACCCCAGAGGCTGTCCTGTTTCTCGATACCCATCTTCAGATGGCCACGCTTCACCAGCGTCATACCATAGGGCGTGGGTTCTGTAAAAGCTCTGCCGCCAGCGCCTGTCACCTCTCCACCCTGCGAAGAGGCCAGCTTGCTACCGAAACAACTTGTCAAGAAAAGTAAAAAGGTAAAAAGGTAAAAAGGTAAAAACCTCTTCGCCATGCATCCTTTTTGCTTCAACTTATTGACATTCTTTCCCATATTCTCAATTTATTTTTTACTTTTTTACTCTTTTACTTTTTTACCTTTATAAGATTCTTACACTCTTATGCAGGTTCTTCCCCTTTTTAAGAAGGTTCAGGTCCGTCTGATATCCCACAAACAACTCGTGGCTGCCATTACCCATGCTGATCGCTGTGGTGTAAATCTCGTAACTGTAGCCGAGATGGATGCCGTGGAAATTACCGCCTATCAGCACCGTCACTGAGTTCGTCGGACTATACGACACACCTGCGTACATCATCTTCTTCTCATGGGTGTACTTCAGACGACCCGTCACGTCGGCACGCCACACGACGCCATCCGTACGTCCCAAAGCAGAGGTTTGTATTGATAAAAACGGATTTCTCAGCCGAATATTGTATCCACCAGTCAAATAAAATGAGGCTGGCACCTCTAATTCGCTGGTTTCACCCAGTTCGATAGTAGGTGAAGTGAGGTGCAAACCCGATATTCCGACATACCAGTTCTTACGGTTGTAATAGAGTCCGGCACCGAAGTCGACACCCGTTCCCGTGACATCTGTAGTCGGGATGGCCAGATCGCCGGTATCCTGATCTGGCATGACCGCCTTTGAACCGTCAAAGCCCTCACTGAGGATATTGGCCTCGACGCCCACGCTGAGTCTGCCGCCAAAGAGGCGTTTCTTATAAGCATACTGCACACCGAGACGCTTGTGCGAGAACAGTCCGATCTCGTCGTTGAGCAGCTGAAGACCCACACCATGATAGGTGCCGAGACCATAGAAAGGCATATCACCCGCCGCGTACATCGTCTTAGGGTTATGCTCGAAGCCAGCGAACTGCATTGCGTAGGCCACGGCCACGTTCAGCTTGTCCTCCTTACCAACGGAACCGGGATTAAATGAAGGTTCCATCGCCCAATAATGGCCGAAGGACACGTCCTGCTGTGCCCTCATCCCGACGGCCGTCAGCAGCATGATTGTGAAAAGAAAAAAGCGTTTCACGCTATATATAACGCAAAACGCCTATGATTTATTGTGTAAGACCTACTCGTGAACGTAGAGGTTCCAGCCGAGGTAGGTGTCGATGGCCTCGTTGAGGATGTCGACGACATCGGTGCGGCACATGGCCACATGATGCTCGAAGCCGTTCTTGCAGATGTACTTCATCAGCTGCTGCAGGTTGTCGACCTTCGTGACAGCGATGCAGCCGTCCATACCGTAGGGATCGTTGGTGATCTCACCCTTGCCGAGATAGGCCTTGATGCAACCCTTGGGATCGTCTGTTGAGATGCGGAAGAAGGTAAAGGGGCCTTCACTTACTTTGGCATAGACAGCGCCAAAGGTATTGATCTTGCCAAGGGTACGTCCGAGTACGCCGAGGGGGCCAAGTTTCAAGTCGTTGTTGCCCACAAACTGACGGGGGAAGTTACCACAGTGGGTGCAGACACACTTGTTGCGATCTTCCGCGAAGTTGTTGTTCCAGTCGAGCAGGGCCGGAGCGTTCTCAGAGGCGAGCGAGAGCGCATACATTGATACGGCACCAGCGAGGTCGGTCTCGCAGGCGGCGGGAATGAGTTTATCGCTGAGCATCGACATCGTGACACAAGCAGCACAGCCGTAGTTCTGTTCGAGCGAGTCCCAGCACTGGATAGCGACGGCCTGCACATCGTTGGCCTCGATCCAATTCTCGACAGCCACACCGAATTTGGCCTGCAGATTGAGCTTCTCGCGATAGGCCTCAGGCACCTTGGCGTAGTTGTGAATGCGCGAACACATTTCCTGGAACTTCGGATCGTCGTCGCTGATTTTCTCAGCAGCGAAGAGAATCTCTGAAAGGTCGGCAGGTACGACAGTGATACCAGAGCGCTGGAGCAGTTTTTCTGAGGCGCGACAGGTATTGAAGCCCAAGGGACGAGTGCCGATCTGTCCGATACGACAATGGCGCAGGCCATTGACCACACGACAAATGGCAGCGAACTTCTTCAGATCCTGAGCCAGCAGAGGGCTGTAAATACTGTAGGTGTGCAGGGTCGTATCAGTGAAGGGAATGCCATACTGATAGAGGTTGTTGCAGACGGAGATCTTGCCACAGAAGGCATCACGACGCGAATCCAAGTCCACCTTGTCGTTCTCATCGTCGCAGGCCTGTACCATCACGGGCACGTTGAGGTCGGCATCGCTAATGGCATTGATGATACCGATCTCGAAACCGAAGTTGGGCAGCGAGACCACGATACCGTCGATCTCATCGCGATGCTCGCGGAACTGCTTGCTGACTTTGAGGCCGTCCTCACGGGTCTCGATGCTCGAACTGCCAGTGGGTGTAGCGTCCTCAGGCAGAATGATGTATTCGTAACCTAACTCGTCCATCGTCTTTAGCAACTGCTTGCGGACGTCCTTGGCGAGTGCTGAATTAAAATAGGCGCGGGTTCCGATGATCACGCCAAAACAGGTTTTACCGTTCTTCATAAAGCTATGTAATTTTTTGGGGAAGTTAAAGGGACAATAGTTGGTGGACAGCAGAGATCCAGCCTTCGTAAAGACGAGGATCGGCAGGTTGGGGAGCGTAGATGTCTGTGACCTTGCGGAAGCCTGTCACTTCATCGAAACTCTTCCAAAGACTGCGGGCGAAGCCGTTCATGATGACAGCCCCTAAGGCTGAAGCATCGTCGACCTCCGTGCAGACGACAGGTGTCTGTAACATGTCAGCCTGGAACTGCATGAGGAAGCGGTTCTTCGTGGGACCACCATCGGCTGCGATCTCACTGAGACTGCCACCTGTAGCTTTCGCCATCACATCCACCAGATCCTTAATCTGATAGGCGATGGACTCTAGAGCGGCACGCAAGAAATGAGCCTTCGTGGTGGCGAAGGTGAGGCCGAAGACAGCACCTTTGACATTGCTCTGCCACCAAGGGGCACCGAGGCCTGAGAAAGCTGGCACGATGTAGACGCCACCATTGTCAGTAACGCTGGTGGCGAAAGCCTCCATCTCTGAAGGATGGCCGACAAGCTGCAACTGATCAGCAATCCATTTCAGGGTGGCACCTGTGCTATAGATGTTTCCTTCGAAGCCGTAATAGGTCTTGCCAAAGGCCGAGAAGCCTACAGATGTCACGAGGCCTTCAGGCGCAGGTTTAGGTTCCTCGCCAATGTTCACCATCACACTCGATCCTGTGCCGTATGTAACCTTGCCAGAGCCTTGCGTGAAACACATCTGACCCACCAAGGCGCCATGGGAATCGCCTAAGACGCCTGCGATGGGGATGGGGTCAGAGAAGATGCCCTCAACGGTGGTCTCACCATAGATGGCATCGCAGGGTTTCAGTTCAGGCATCATCGAACGGGGGATGTCGAAGAGCTGGAGCAACTCATCGTCCCAATCAAGCGTATGGATGTTGAAGAGCATGGTACGCGAGGCGTTGGTATAATCGGTAGCATGCACCTTACCGCTGGTGAGTTTCCAGATGAGCCAGGTATCGATGGTTCCCATCAGCAAGTCGCCATTTTCTGCTTGCTGGCGTGCGCCCTCAATGTTGTCAAGCAACCACTTTACACCCGATGCAGAGAAATTGGGATCGATGAGCAAGCCGCTCTTCTGCATCACCATCTCTGTGGTCTTGGCATCGTTCCTCAGTTGTCTGCAAAGCTCAGCCCCACGAGTATCCTGCCAAACGACGGCATTTGCAATCGGCTTGCCGGTATGGCGATTCCAGACGACAGCAGTCTCACGCTGATTGGTAATAGCGAGGGAGAAATCGGAGGACTCTGAGTACTCTGAGGAATCAGAGTATTCAGAAATCAGTTGGCGGATGGCCTCAACCATATTGTTGTAGATTTCCTCAGCATCGTGCTCTACCCAGCCTGTCTGCGGATAGTATTGTTTGTGATCCACATTGGTGCGAGACACTACGCGACACTGTTCATCGAACAACAAGGCTTTTGTCGATGAGGTGCTCTGGTCTATTGCGATGATATAATTCATAGCGGTAGCAAATTATTCACTTTTCCCTTACAAAGTCGACCACCGACTTTGTGATGCCCTCGGCATCCATACCATAGTGATGGAAAATCTCTGCATTGGTGCCGTGAACCACATTCTCGTCTGGAATACCAAGGATGCGCACAGGAACGGGATGCTCAGAGACGGTCTCGCAGACCATCGCACCCAAGCCACCAAACTGGCTATGCTCCTCGACGGTAACAATGCGTCCCGTCTCCTTGGCAGCTTTGAGGATGGCCTCAGCATCGAAGGGCTTGATCCATGAGCAGTCGAGCACACGGGCAGAGATGCCTTGTTCCTTCAGTTGCAAGCCTGCCTGCCAAGCATGGTAGACGGTCTCACCAGTGGCCACAATAGTAACATCGCTGCCATCGAGAATCTGAATGGCCTTGCCCACCTCAAAGTTGAAGTCATCGTCAGCATAGACATCAGGCACAGCTGCACGACCCACACGGACATAGCAAGGCTTGTTGTAATCAACAAGGAACTTGACGAGTTTTTTGGTTACGCGCCAATCAGAGGGCAGACAGACACTCATACCTGGGAAGGTACGCAGCACGGCAATGTCGTGAAGGGAGTGATGGGTAGCACCAAGTGCACCGTAAGCCACGCCACCAGAGACACCCAGAATCGTGACGGGGTTCTCTGAATAGGCGAGGTCGACCTTCACCTGTTCGAGGCTACGGGCCACATAGAAACAGGCAGGGCCACAACAAAACACTTTCTTACCAGAATGCGCCAATCCTGCCGAGATACCTACAGCATCCTGTTCGGCGATGCCACACTCCACGAACTGCTCAGGCAGTGCGTTGGCGTAGTCGCCTAAGGTCACAGACCCACGGGCATCGGTGGTCACAGCAATGATATCTTTGTCTTCACGTGCCAGTTCCAGCAACGTGTCGGTAAATTGTTTTCTACAAGCAATCATTATGTAATTTACAATTTGGCGATTTACTATTTACAATTTATTTCATCGAAGCAATGCGTTCCTCGATTTCTTTCACAGCAGCGATGCACTGCTCTTCGTTGAGGACACCGTGATGCCATTTCGCGATGCCTTCCATAAAGGAGACGCCCTTGCCCTTGGTGGTCTCAGAGATGAGGAGGTGAGGCTTCTTGTTGGCGTAGTCGATGGCGTGGAAGGTATTAAGGATGCTCTCCATGTCATCGCCGTTCATGGTAACGACGTCCCACCCGAAAGCGCTCCAACGTTCACGGATGCTGTCGATGGGCATCACGTCTTCCGTATTGCCGGAGATCTGGAGATGGTTACGGTCGATGATAGCCACGAGGTTATCAAGATGATACTTATTGGCCGCCATTGCAGCCTCGTAGATAGAGCCCTCGCCCTGTTCACCATCGCCCATCAGCACGTAGGTCTTCCAGTCTTTTTTATCCATCTTGGCAGCAATAGCCATACCCGTACCAATGCTCAGGCCGTGACCTAAGGCACCACTGTTGACCTCGATGCCTGGCACCTCAATGGTGGGGTGTCCGCTGAGGATGCTGCCAAACTGTCCGAGGGTATCAAGCACTTCGGGTTTGAGGAATCCCTTGGCCTCGAGGGTGACATAGAGCGCCTCCACGCAATGTCCTTTCGAGAGAACGAAGCGGTCGCGGTCAGCAGCCTTGGGCTCAGCTGGATTCAGGTTTCTCATAATGTCGAAATAGAGGGCCGTCATCACATTCAGACACGACAGATCGCCTCCGATGTGACCAGCCTTGGCCCTGTAGACCACTTCGACGAGTCGTTTGCGGTTCTTCTCCGCTAAAAGTGTCAGTTCTTTTGTTGTCATCATGATTTGTTACATCAGTTTCCCTTGCGCTGCAAGGGTGTCGTAGTTGTTGTTCAGATTACGCCAGTCTACTTTCGAACGGGTAGGAATGGCATTGATATATTTCTCAATATTTGTATAGCCGTCGCCATTGCAGTCCTTCACAGCATCGCTGGCATCGTTGGGATTCAGACCATTGGCCACCTCCCACTCATCGGGCATACCGTCGTTGTCGCTGTCCTTATAGGGTTCCCATGTCTTGTACTCAGGATAGCCGCCCATCTGACGTGGGTCGGTGATGACACCCTGCTTATAAGAGTCCTGAGGCAGACGACGGTACTTGAAGAAGCCCTGTTCATTTTGTGACTTCTCATGAAGTCCCCACATATCACCGTATGGATTCTGCTTTACACCTGTTTTCTTCTCAATCTTAGCGAGTTCTTTTTCGTAGTCCTTGACAAAGTAGGCCTGACCCGTACGAACCTCCTCGCAGATACGCTGATCGACGATATCACGACAAGGAACCGTAGCACCAGCATTCGAGAGTACCCAGTCGAAAGCCTTCTCCGCACCCATGATGGTAATGAAGGGCATCTCGAAGGGTTCGTCTGAACGCATCAGCGCCAGTTCGGTCTCATCCATCGCACCATCCTTATCAGCGGTCTGGATACCACCATTCCAATTATCCTTGGTAATCTCAGGGAAGCCCTCCATCACGTTACCCATAGCATAGATACGGCCAAACTGCTTGAAGGGGAAGAGACCCTCACTACGGCTCTCGCTCTTGATGATACGATGTCCAACAGGCGTGTCTTTCGGTGTTAAGGGACCGGGCTTGTAATAGTTGTTGATGAAATTCGACATAGTAGAGTATTCTCCACCATCAGCCGTGCGGTGTACCCAGTTGTAAACCACATTATTGATATAGTTGAACACCCCACCCCATCCAATTGACGGGTTGCGGCCTGTATTATCGGCCCAGAGGTTACGCATGAAAGTGGTATTCTCACCACCGATGGTCGAACCAAATGCGTGGTTCCACGTATCAAGGGCTTTCGCAGAGATGGTGTTTTGGATCGTGACATTCACCGTTGGCGACTTGCGTTTGTCCTTGCCATCTTTCAGGTCGAACATGTGACGATAAAAGGAGATATTCTCGTCGAGTCCCCACTCACAGGAGCAGTGGTCGATCATGATGTTTCCCACAGGATTGCCACCAAAGGAGTCTTCACGGTTCATCACGTTGGTGTCGCCACGACGGAAACGCATGTGACGCACAATCACATCGTGGGTGTCCACCTGAAACGATTCACCGGCAATAATCACGCCGTCGCCAGGAGCCGTCTGTCCGGCAATCGTGATATACGGTGCACGGACATAAATAGGCGACTGTAGGCGGATGATGCCACTCACGTTGAACACTACGATACGGGCACCGCCCTGTTCACAAGCCCAACGGAACGAGCCAGGACCGGCATCGTTAAGGTTGGTCACTGTCAACACTTTACCACCACGTCCGCCAAAGGTAAACATACCACCGCCCTCAGCACCAGGGAATGCCGGAATCTTAGCCTGACGCAGGTCGTAAGGACGGGATGCCCAGGGAACATAAGGACGACCCTCCTTGGCTTCTTTCACCACGATGGGGAAAGCCACTTCCCAGGCAGAATCGCTATGAGCAGCCCAGGCTGCCTTCTTTTTTTCAATCAGTTGTTTAGCCTCATCTGTGAGTTGAGGATACTGTGCATAAGCAGTTGTCGCTGTCAGCAACAACGAGCACGATACTACTAATAATTTCTTCATCTTTCCTAAACGCGTTTATTATCTATCATAAAGACCCGTCGGAAAGGCTTTTGTACTCATACCCCATAGACGAAAAAACCGCCCCAATTGCTTGGAGCGGTCGTAAGTATCTATTATGCATCTTACATCAGGGGAATCCAGCGGGGATCACCAGCAGCAGCATCGCTCTGAGAGAAGTCGCCATTGGCAGCATCAACAAACTTAACCACAACGGCCTTGCTGTCCTTAACAGGCTCGTCAGGATCTCCAGTTTCCTCGCTTGCGCTTGTGTCTTCACCATCGAAATTGAATACATTACCAGAGATTTTCCATACAGGATTAGCACTTCCCTGTCCCTGATTCATACCTTTGGCGGTTTGGCCCGACTTACCGCAGTTCACGAAGATACAATCCTTAGCAATGTATTCCTCCCACTTCTGACCCTGCTGACGATGAGTAAAGAAGTTCTTGCCCTTAGCCAGGTTGTAGAACGTAGAGTTCTCTAACTGGAACTGCTGGGTCATTTGAGAGTCTGAACCAAAGAAATCTATAGCCTTCTGACCGCCCTGTCTCTCTACAGTGCACAGGGCGGTAAGAAATCTATAGCCTTCTGACCGCCCTGTGCACTGTAGAGAGACTTGGTTGTAAACTCAGGAGCCCAAATAGTAGAATTCAAAATACTGAAGACGAAGGCCACGCTACCCTTGGTATAGTCAAATACCGTTACATCACCAGCCACCTGAATACGGCAGTTATCAATATACGAGACAACGTCATAGTTCTTGCATGCAGCGTAGGTAAGCGCCTTTTTCAGACCGGTAATATCTACATTGATGAAAGACAGAGAAGAGAATGACCACTCAGCGGGTTCATCAACTCCTAAGGTAACCAGCGGAGCTGTCAGATCGGTTGCATCGATGATCACATTCTTGAAATTAACACCGCTCTTGGTAACGAACTTACCTGTTTCACCAATCTTAATCTTAGCAGGCTCAGACTCATCACCCGTGATGTTGATATGCATATCCATCACAATTTCTTCATTCATGGTCAGAGAAACACCTGCGGGGAGATTCAGTGTGGGAACACCATTGATAATCTCCAAGTTTTCAGCATTAGCAATGACTGCAGCCAGATCTTCACCATCGTGGATTTTCGGCTGAGGCACTTCCGGCTCTGCGGGATTATCAATCTTTGCACATGAACCCATTACCATTGCGATAGCTATCGCAGCAGCACCAAAAAGATAACTTAATTTCTTCATAATTAGTGTAGTTAAAAATTAATTTTTTAGAGTTTGCGGGTCAAAGGTAGACAATATTTCTGAAACTCGCAAGTTTTTCTCAAAAAAAGTGATGATACGAACTCATTTTCTTAAAAAGAAAGCTCCTGCTGCAGTCGATACCTTTCGTGTACATTATTAAATGATTACAAATGACTGTTTCCTGCGTCTTTGTTATAAACAGGCTAACTTCATGAGCAAGAAAATTGCATTTGCATACATTCTCCTTTGGTGCACGGCCATCATTCAGGCGAAGGACATCTACGTATCCACCTCTTTCCACGAACCAGCGACGGAGGGGCTGCGATTCATCTACAGTTACGACGGTCTCAAGTGGGACTCCATCCAAGGTGTGTTCCTTCGTCCAGCAGTAGGACAGCAGAAAGTGATGCGTGACCCCTCGATAGTAAAAGGGCCGGATGGAACTTTTCATCTCGTCTGGACTAGCAGTTGGCGGGGAGACCAGGGTTTTGGCTACAGTTCCTCGAAGGATCTTATTCACTGGACACCCCAGCGGTTTATTGCCACAGGGATGGACACGACCACCGTCAACACCTGGGCGCCGGAACTCTTCTATGATGATGTGAAACGTCAGTTTATAGTGGTCTGGGCCTCGTGTGTGCCGGGCAAGTTTCCTGACTATCAGGAAGACCACAAGAACAACCATCGTCTGTATTACCTGACGACAAAGGATTTCAAGACCTTCTCAAAACCCCATTTATTTTATGATCCAGGTTTCTCTGCCATCGACGCCACCTTCGTGAAACGAGACAAAAACGATTACATCATGGTGGTAAAAGACAACTCCCGACCGATGCGTAACATCAAGGTGGCGTTTGCAAAGTCGCCCTACGGTCCTTGGAGTGCAGCCTCGGAGCCCTTCACGGAGCAGTTTACCGAAGGTCCTTCGACAGCGAAGGTGGGCGACTGGTATTATATCTACTACGACTCCTATCGTCACAAGATCTACGGCGCCCACCGTACGAAAGACTTCAAGACCTTTCAGAATCAAACGGGAACGGTCATCTTCCCCGTAGGTCATAAGCACGGAACGGTCTTTATGGCCGATGAGAAATTGGTGGAAGGTCTTATCAAATACAACCGCGACGTGGTGCATTATTCCGGTAAGACCATCGCCCGTTCTGAGCGACATGACGGGGGGCTGAAGCCCGTCGTGGGAGTGCATAGCATCCAGACGATGCGCGGTGAGAAACCCTGGACCTATAACCATCAGCCGATGATCTGTTATTGGAATGGTAAGTTCTATATGCATTATCTGACGGATCCCCGTCATGAACACGAAGCCCCAGGTAAGACGATGCTCCAGACCTCGGAAGACGGCTATCATTGGACAAGCCCCGTGGAACTTTTCCCAGAGTATCCCGTGCCGGAAGGCTGGACGAAGACTGGCAAAGACTTTCCTGCTGCACACGACCTGAAGGCTGTAATGCATCAGCGGGTGGGATGGTATGTTGCGCCCAACGGCAAGCTCATTGCCACAGGCAACTACGGTATCTGTCTGACGATGAAAGACGATCCTAACGACGGTAACGGCATTGGTCGTGTAGTGAGAGAGGTGAAGAAGGATGGCAGCTTCGGCCCTATCTACTTCGTCTATTATAACCACGACTTCAACGAAAAGAATACCATCTATCCCTATTATAAGCGTTCAAAGGACAAGGCTTTCGTTGCTGCCGTCGATGCGATGCTCACAGACCCCATGCAAAGGATGCAATGGGTAGAAGAGGCCGACCGCAATGAAGCACTAATTCCCCTGCAGAAACCCTATAAAGCCTTCAGTGGATACACCTTGCCCGATGGACGTAAGGTGGCCCTGTGGAAACATGCGGTGACAAGTCTGTCAGCTGATGGCGGCAACACCTGGCGGTTGGTGGGCTCACCTGACAATCTGAAGTGCGACCGTGCACCAGGCTTTGTGAATTCGAATGCGAAGATCTGGGGACAACGTCTTACTGATGGCACCTACGCCACCGTTTATAACCCTTCTGAATACCGTTGGCCACTTGCCATCTCACTGAGTCAGGACGGGCTCGACTACACGACGTTAAATCTCGTGAACGGTGAAGTGACACCCCTCCGTCATGGTGGTCAATTCAAAAGCTACGGTCCCCAGTATGTCCGTGGCATCCAGGAAGGTAACGGCATCCCCAACGACAGCGACCTCTGGGTGGCCTATTCCAACAACAAAGAGGACATGTGGGTGAGCCGCATCCCAGTCCCCATCCGTCAGAACGCCACCACCCACGCAAAATCCCACAATGGGGCCCTTTGTGAGATGACGGACTGGAATCTGTATATTCCGCTGTGGTGTCCGATAGCACTAAAGGATGGGGTGTTGAGTCTCTCCGACAGCGATCCATACGACTACGCAAAGGCAGAGCGCATCATCCCCAACACCAAGGAACTCGAAGTGGAATTTGACCTCAATGCGGCACAGACGACTCATGGAGAGTTGGATATTGAGTTCGTCGACGATGGCGGTAATGTGTGTTCACGCATCGTGGTCGACAACACAGGCGTCATACGTGTCAAGGGCGGTGCACGATTCGGTACCTTATTAAAGAAATATGAGGCTGGTACTACCTATCATATCAAGGCGGTGCTCTCGACCTCGTTGCATCGGGCTATCTACTACCTCAACGGCAAGAAAGCCTGCGAGCGACAGTTTGACACCCCTGTGGAGAGCATCTCACATATCGTCTTCCGGACAGGTATGCCTTTCGACAAACCCGACATCAACACCCCCGCCGACCAGGACTTCGACATGCCTCGAGCTGATGAGCGCGACCCTATGGCGACCTTCTTCCTCTCGAATATCATATCGAAATCCCTTGATACCGACGGCAGTGCGGCCGTGCTCAAATACGACGATTTCTCCCATTATGCGGAGCATTTCAATACGATGGAGGATGAAAACATCGTCACCACCATCCCCAATGCCGCTGCGTCGGAGTGGATGCGCGAGAACATACCCCTCTTCGACTGTCCGCAGGAGAATTTCCGGGAGATGTACTATTACCGTTGGTGGACCCTCCGCAAGCATATCAAACGTACCCCCGCAGGCTATGGGATGACGGAGTTCCTCGTTGACCGCAGCTATGCCGACCGGTATAACCTCATCGCCTGTGCCATCGGACACCACGTGATGGAAAGCCGTTGGCTGCGTGACACCACCTATCTGCATCAGATTCTCCGTACGTGGTATTACGGTAACGACGGTCAGGCAATGACGAAAATGAATAAGTTCTCATCGTGGAATCCCGCTGCCATCTATGAGATGTGGAAGGTACAGGGTGACACTACCTTCATGTTGGGGCTGAAACCCCGTCTCGAAGAGGAATATGCCCGATGGGAGCGTACGAACCGTCTACCATCAGGTCTCTTCTGGCAGGGTGACGTTCAGGACGGGATGGAGGAGAGCATCAGTGGTGGAAGGAAGAAACAATATGCCCGACCTACCATCAATAGTTATATGTATGGCAATGCGAAGGCCTTGGCGGCGATGAGTCAGCTGATAGGCGAAAAGAACAAAGCACAGACCTATACAAGCAAGGCAGATACCCTTCGACACCTCATTAAGACAAAACTTTGGAATGAAGACCAGCAGTTCTTCGAGACCCATCGCGGTGACTCCTCCGCCAACGTGCGAGAGGCCATCGGTTATATCCCCTGGTATTTCAACCTTCCAGAAGTAGGTTCGAAATACGATGTCGCCTGGCAACAGCTAACAGACGAGAAAGGCTTCTCTGCACCCTACGGTCTGACTACTGCCGAGCGTCGTCACCCGGAGTTCCGCAGTCATGGTGTAGGCAAGTGTGAGTGGGATGGTGCTATCTGGCCTTTCGCCACCTCGCAGGCCCTCACGGCCTTAGCCAATTATCTGAATAATCAGAGTACTCAGAATAATCAGATAGAACTAAGAAACGCGTTCTTCCGTCAGATGGAACTCTACGTGGAGAGTCAGCACCATCGTGGGCGTCCCTATATCGGCGAATACCTCGATGAGACCAACGGCGCCTGGCTGATGGGCGACCGTGAACGCAGCCGCTATTATAACCACTCCACCTTCAACGACCTGATGATTACCGGCATCTGCGGTCTCCGTCCGCAGGCAGACGGCAGTATCGTCGTCAATCCCCTCTTGCCGAAGGATACATGGGATTACTTCTGTCTTGACGGTGTGAACTATCGCGGTCATGTGCTCACCATCATCTGGGATAAGGACGGCCAGCGCTATCATCAGGGCGCAGGTCTTACACTCTTGGTCGACGGGCAGATCGTCGGGAATCGGAAAGACATGGGGAAATTAATAATTAAGAATTAACAATTATGATTGCACAGATAAACAAAAGAGTGTTGATATTCGCAGCACTATTCACTATTCACTCACTATTCACTGCTACTGCACAAAGCAACGAGACGCAGTATCGCAGACCGGTGAGTGAGGTGATGAATGATGTCGCCAAACGCTTCAATGTGAGGTTCAAGTTCGATAGCAACGTCGATACGGCGGGTGTGATGCTCACCTACGCCGACTTCCGCATCCGCCCCTATTCTTTGGAACAGACGCTCGACAACATCTGCAAGCACTTCGACTGGAACTGGTGGAAGCAGAGTGGCAATCTCTATAAGATCAAGCTGTACGAATATCCCCGTCGTCATGAAGACGAAGGCAAACAGATGCTCGACTATCTCGCCTCGAAATACCACAACGCCCAAGAATGGGAAGCCCGTCGCACTATCTTAAAAAAAGAGGTACGCGAGCGACTGGAGATTGACGCCTTCCTCGACTCCTGTGTGAAAGATGCGAAGCCTATCCTCTCGAAGGTACGCAAGCATGATGGTTATACCACGCAGAACATCTGCATCGAGCTCACCCCGGGACAACATGTATTCGGCACTATCTACACCTCGCTGAAGAAAGGCAGAAAGCCACTCATTGTCTGTCCTGACGGTCATTGGCCCTCACGTTACCGCGATGATGAGCAACAGCGTCTGGCCACACTGGCAAGAATGGGTGCTATCTGCGTGGATTTCGATCTTTACGGTTATAGTCAGTCGGCGGCAGAGGTGGGCGACCATCACTCGGCCCGTGCCCATATCTTCCAGGCCGCCTGTGGTCTGAAACTGCTCGACTATATGTTGACGAACCGCAAGGATATCGATCCCACCCGGGTAGCTGCCAATGGTGGCAGTGGTGGCGGTACCCATACCGTATTGCTGGCTCTGCTCGACGACCGCATCACAGCCTCAGCACCTGTGGTACATGTAGCCTCACACTTTGATGGCGGTTGTCCGTGTGAAAGTGGTATGCCCGTGCAGTTGGCGGGCGACGGCACCTGTGAGGCAGAACTGGCGGCCATCATCGCACCCAAACCACTGTTGTTGGTGAGCGACGGCGGCGACTGGACCTCATCGACGCCCACGCTCGAATATCCGTTTATCCAACGTATCTTCGACTTCTACGATGCCAAGAACCAGGTACGCAATATCCACCTGCCCGACGAGCGACATGACTTCGGTCCCAACAAGCGTCATGCTGTCTATGACTTCTTTGCCGATGTCTTCGCCCTCGACCGGAGCATGATCGATGAGAGCAAGGTCACCATCGAACCCGAGGAAGTGATGCAAACAAAATTGCCATAAGCCATGAGGAAAGTTCTCGCTATCATCTTCGTCCTCTGGAGTCTGGGTCTGACAGCTCAGAACTACAGACTATGGTACGACCGTCCTGCACAGACCTGGACACAGGCACTGCCCGTAGGCAATGGTATCATCGGTGGGATGGTATTCGGCACACCCGCAACAGAGCATATCCAACTCAATGAGGAAACCCTTTGGGCAGGGCAACCGAACCAGGTGCTCCATCCAGAGGCGAAGGCATATCTGCCGAAGGTACGCCAGCTCATCTTCGAGGGAAAGTACAAAGAGGCCGAGATACTAGCCAATGAGAAGGTAATGCCCGTGGGTGCCGGAAAGAATATGGGTATGCCCTATCAGCCCTTCGGCGACCTCTATCTCTCGATGCCCGGACATGCAAGCTACACCCACTACGAACGACTGCTCGATCTGGACAATGCCCGTGCCTTGGTGCGTTATCAGGTGGATGGTGTAAGCTATGAACGGGAGGTGATCACGCCGTTGGGAGGCCATCCTGTCATCGCCGTTCATCTGACAGCTAGCGAGAAAGGCAAGATCACCTTCACTGCCAACATGACCTCGCCTCACGAGAATGTACTCATAGGAAGTGAAAAGTGTACAGTGAAAAGTGAAGAATTTGCTACCGCCTATCTACATGGTGTGTCCTCAAAGCACGAAAGTCTGAAGGGGAAGGTCCGTTTTCAGGGCAGAATGGCCGTACAGGCCGTCGGCGGCAAGACCTCTTGTTGTGATGGTGTGATCAGTGTGACGGGTGCTGACGAGGCGACGATCTATCTCACCATCGGCACCAACGTCAAAAACTATAAGGACATCACGGGCGATGAGGTATTACAATCCAAGGAACGTCTCCACGATGCGATGACGCTCGGCTACGAGGCACTGGAAGCCCTTCACGAGCGAACCTATCACAACTACTATCGTCGTGTCGCCCTCGACCTCGGCCCCGATCGCTATCCCGATGTCCCCACCGACAAACAACTTCTGACTCCGACCACCCGACTTCTGTCTCCCTATCTCGTGGCCACCTATTTCCAGTTCGGACGTTACCTGCTCATTTCTTCGTCACAGCCCGACAATATCAACCCCGCCAATCTTCAAGGTATCTGGAATGATAAGATGTTCCCTTCCTGGGACTCGAAATATACCACGAACATCAACCTCGAGATGAACTACTGGCCATCGGAGGTTTGCAACCTCACCGAGATGAACGGTCCTTTGTTTAAGCTCATCCGCGAGATTGCCGAGACGGGCCGTCAGACAGCCCGCGACATGTATGGTGCTGACGGTTGGGTGCTGCATCACAACACCGACCAATGGCGCATTACAGGCCCTGTGGATCACGCTCAGACAGGCCTTTGGCCAATGGGCGGAGCTTGGCTCTGTCTTCATCTGTGGGAGCATTATCTCTTCACGGGCGATAAGGCATTCCTGGGCGAAGTCTTCCCCATCATGCGCGAGGCCGCACGATTCTATACACAGACCCTTGTGAAGCATCCTACGCTCCCCTATCTCGTCGTCTGTCCCGGAGAGTCGCCTGAGCACGGCGGTAAAGGGCGTTCCTCAGCTCTCGATGCAGGGGTCACAATGGATAATCAGATTGTCACTGAGCTCTATACCAACGTCCTCGCTGCCGCGAAGATTCTGAATAATCAGAATACTCAGAGTAATCCGAATAATCAGAATACGTCGAATCTAATTGATACGCTCCGCTCCCAGCTTGCTCTTCTTCCTCCGATGCAGATCGGTAGCTGGGGCCAGTTACAGGAGTGGCTCGATGATCTCGATGATCCCAAAGACGACCATCGTCATTTCTCCCACCTCTACGGTCTCTATCCTTCCGACCAGATTTCCCCCTATCGTACCCCCGACCTCTGGCAGGCCGCCAAGACCTCGCTCGAAGCCCGTGGTGATGTCTCTACCGGCTGGAGTATGGGCTGGAAGGTCTGCTCTTGGGCCCGTCTGCTCGACGGAGACCATGCCTATAAACTCATCCAGGACCAGCTGACGCTTACTGCCGATACCTTCCTCATCTTCGGCACCGTGAAGCAGCGAGGTGGCACCTACCCTAACCTCTTCGATGCCCATCCTCCCTTTCAGATCGACGGCAATTTCGGTTGCACGGCCGGCATCGCCGAGATGCTTCTGCAGAGTCACGACGGATTTCTCTTCCTGTTGCCCGCCCTGCCCAGTGTCTGGAAAGACGGCTCCGTCAGGGGACTGAAAGCCCGTGGTGGCATCGAGGTCGACATCACTTGGAACAACGGTCAGCTCTCGCAGGCCGTCATCCGTTCCTCCAAGGGCGGCACCTGTCGTCTGCGCTCCTATGTTCCTCTCAAGGGTAAAGGCTTGAAAGCCGTCAGGGAGCACGGCACCGCCGCTTCTCTCAGGAAAACGTGGCTTTACAACCTCACCATCCCCTCCAAACAATCAGTTTCGATCGTTCTAAAAAAATCAAAATAATGAAAAAACTAGTGCTTATCGCCCTGTTAACGACGATTGCTGTCGGTGTATGGGCAACAAATAGTCAAAAACCGTGGGACAACGGCCGTCTGAAAGTATCCGACAACCAGCGTTTCCTGATGCACGAGAATGGTACGCCCTTCTTCTGGCAGGGAGAGACGGGTTGGCTGTTACCCGAACGACTGGACCGTGCAGAGGCCGAGTGGTATCTGCAACGTTGTCGTGAGGAAGGCTACAACGTGGTGCAGATACAAGTCATCGACGGTGTGCCCGCCTATAACATCTACGGACAGCCCAGTCATCCACTACCCACAGGGAAGGAGTCGGGTTACGGCTACTGGGACCACCTCGACTATATCATCCGTCTGGCCGAACAGAATGGTATCTACATCGGTATGGTGTGCATCTGGGGCGGTCTGGTGAAAGACGGCAAACTGACTGTGGACGAAGCCAAGAAATACGGCACGTTCCTCGCCAACCGCTACAAGGACCGTCCGAACATCATCTGGTTCATGGGCGGCGACATTCAGGGCGACATCAAGCCCGAGGTGTGGAACACCCTCGCCACCAGCATCAAAGCCATCGACAAGAACCACTTGATGACCTATCACCCTCGTGGACGCTATACCTCTGCCAAATGGTGGAGTCAGGCCTCCTGGATTGACTTCCACACCTTCCAGAGCGGTCACCGCAAATACGGTCAACGTATGGGTAACAAGGACTATCCCATCCCCGATAATACGGAGGAGGACAACTGGATGTATGTCGACTCCACCTGGGCCTATAAGCCCATCAAACCCGTGCTCGACGCAGAGCCCTCATACGAGGATATCCCTATGGGGCTGCACGACAAGAAAGAGCCCCATTGGCAGGCCTGTGATGTGCGTCGTTATGCCTATTGGAGTGTGTTTGCAGGCTCGTGCGGACATACCTACGGTCATAATGCCATCATGCAGATGCTGAAGCCCGGTTACCCCACGAGCTATGGTGATGCGGGCGATGTGAAGACCTGGTATCAGGCCCTCAACGATCCCGGCTTCCAACAGATGAAATTCCTTAGTCAACTGATTCTCTCCTTCCCCTTCTTCGACCGTGTGGCCGACCAGAGCATTATTGTGGAGAACGGCAAACAATATGACCGTCTGATTGCCACACGAGGCAACGACTATCTGTTGGTCTATAACTACACCTCGCGCATCATGAAGATCGACCTGACGAAGATCTCCGGCACGAAGAAGCATGTCTGGTGGATGAATGCCGGCACAGGCATCCTGCGCTACCTGGGTGAATACGACTCGAAGGTGCTCACCTTCCGTCCTCACAAGACCGGCTTCGGCATTGAAGACGGTGTGCTCATCGCCATCAACGCCCAAAAGGACTATCTGCAGAAAGACCAAGTGAGAATCGCCGACCACACGCTCGGTGGCAAAGCCCGTGACCTGAATGAATAAGATGAAGAAGATCCTGATGATAGGGGCCATGATGCTGTCGATGGCGATGACCCTTCATGCCGCAAAGAAGGTGGTTGTGCCCGATGTGAGCGTCAGCAACCTTCGCGTAGAGAATATGGTAAACCCGTTGGCGCTAGATCCCAGTACCCCGCGTTTCTCCTGGGTTATCGATTCGAAGAAACAGGATGTCCGGCAGACGGCCTATCAGATTGTCGTAACCGGCGATAAGGGCGAACTCTGGAACTCTGGCAAGGTAGAGAGCGACCAGCAGCTGTGGGTCGGCTATGGCGGTTCGCAGTTAAAGAGTAATACTGCTTGCACGTGGAAGGTAAAGGTCTGGACCACTGCTGGTGAGTCCGACTGGAGCAGCGATGCATGTTTCAGCATCGGACTGCTCGACGAAGGCAAATGGAGTGGCTATTGGATAGGTCTGGAACAACTGTTGCCTGGTGAAGAAAGAGGCATGCACACACGCATGGCCGCACGTTACCTGCGCAAGGAGTTCCAACTGAAAGAAAAAGATATCCGTCGTGCTACAGCTTATGTGGCAGGCATCGGATTACATGAGTTTTACGTGAACGGAGATAAAATAGGCAACAGAGTCCTGACACCCATACCCTCCGATTATCGCAAGACCATCTATTACAACACCTATGACATTACGGAAAACATCATCAATTCTCCCTTGATTTCAGAGAAACAGGGCAAGGTCATCTGTCTCGGCATCATCCTGGGCAACGGACGTTATTTCCCCATGCAACAGCACAAACCCTATAAGATTCATACCTTTGGCTATCCCAAATGCCGCATCAATGTCATTGTGGAATATACTGACGGAACCACCCAGCGTTTGCAGACGGACGACAAGGGTTGGAAGGTGACAGCTGACGGGCCTATTCGTGCCAACAACGAATACGACGGAGAGGAATATGACGCCCGCAGGGAGATGATGGGCTGGAGCGAGGTTGGTTATGACGATTCAAAATGGTTGAAAGCTGAACGTACGGACATCCCGCAGGCCTTTCTTCGTGCACAGATGACGCCAGGCATGAAGGTGCTGCAACAAATACAGCCTGCATCCATTAAAGGAAACATCGTTGACATCGGCCAGAACATTGCCGGATGGCTGAAGGTTCGTGTTCGTGGACAGAAGGGTGACACCATCCGTATCATCTATGCAGAGAAACTGAACGACGACGGTACGCTCTATCGCGATAATTTCCGCAATGCCCGGTCTACAGACATTTACATTTGTAACGGCGAGGAAGAATCAGATGGTCGTTGGTGGACGCCGACATTCGTTTCTCACGGTT
>JAEEGH010004326.1_pt1 | contig 36554 bp, 54 predicted proteins | sample 9134181 | NCBI WGS metagenome assembly JAEEGH01 (sample SAMN16246544, study PRJNA631951) | gut metagenome | biome: gut microbiome; feature: rumen; material: DP-attached | host: Bos | place: Iran: Karaj | collected 2018-10
CGAGAAGAACGGATGGCATATCAATTGGAACCGTATCCCAAAAGAAGTTGAAGTCTACGCATTAGTCATTCAGGACACCAATGAAATTCAAGGTTTGATCGGTCTTCGCGATGACAAAGATGCAGATGCCGTATATATGCACTGGGCATGTACCGCTCCACACAACAATAAACACGATTTCGGAAAGCAAAAATATAGGGGTGTCGGTGGACATCTTGTTGCAAGAGCCGTGGATAAATCCATACAGTGGGGACACGGAGGAGCCATCTACGGATTTGCAGCTAACGAAGAATTGTTAGAGCATTACATCCGCACATTCAATGGAGAATACATAGGCATGCTACACAAATATCATTTTTGGATACCTGAAGACTCAGCATTAAAAATCAAGGAGGTATATCAGTATGAATGGAATTAGAATACCTTTATTCATGCAAGGCGAAAAGCTGCCTCAAGGGTATAACGATACGCCTAACCCCTATGCAACGATGCCAAAGACGAAATATAATTTACGCGCGATGGTTAATTATGCCAGAAGCCAAGGAAAAAAAGTTCCGGATTTGTCCAAGGAAGAAGCAAGTAAGTTTTTAATTCGCTAACATAATTATGAATTTCCGAAATAAATCACAAAAAGGAGAAAGGCAACCATCGCACATAATTTTGCGATGGTTGCCTTAATATTTTTTCGAGGACAGTCCCGTTAACAGATACTACAATTCCAAAATGGGGGTACAATAGGGGGTACGAATCACTTCCTCACGCCCCGGAAGCATTGATTTTACTACATTTTCAGAGAAAAATACGCATTCTGCCGTGGCAAATAAAAAGTATCTTTATCATACGTTCTTCCATTTGCGAAACATCTTGTTTCGTAAATATTCCCCCCATTCTTATAAGCCTTTCGAAAAATCTGCCATTGCTCCCCGCCACTTATTTAACCAATTGAGCTGTCTATTGATAAACCCTTCATCTATGCAGTCCACTCCATATATCTCAAGGATTGTGGCTTGTAGTTGAAAATGCCTGATTGCAACCCAATATGGAAAAGAAAGAATTTCTTCACGGCTTAGTTTATGATATTCCGAATAGCCTGAAAGAAAATTCTGATATACTTCCTTGGTAAGTTTAATATCTTCTTGCTTCAGATTGAAATAATCCGTCATGTCACACATAACCATGACATCGAACATAAGCGGAGCACAACAAGCAGTATCAAAATCAACAAGATAAATCTTCCCATCCGCATTCTGCAACAAGTTTCCTCTGTGCAGATCTCCGTGGCAATAACCCCGTGGGAGGTTCTTAACCTTATCCCACAAACACTCTCCCAGTTCCTCATACTCTTTGATACGCGGGTAGTTCTTTTTACGAAGGAAACCAATGTATCGATCTATAAAGAATTCTTTACCATGGGAGACAAGCTCTGCAGGGTATTTCTCCATAAGCTGATGAAATCTTCCAACTAAAACTCCGACTTCAGCCAGACACGTTTCTAATTCCGGCTCATCCCCGGCGATGAATTCCATGAGAACAATCAGTTTCTTCTCCCCGTCAATTTCAGTTTCAAAGAAGGTTTCCCCGCTATTTGTAAGTATCGTTTTAGGCACCGGGAATCCATTTTCTTCCAGGTATCTCATAATGGATGCAGACTGTCTTGCCGTATCCGAAAAAGCAGATCCAATAACCTTAAGCAGATACTTAGACCTTCCATTGACAATATATGTAGTGGTGCCGCCTTCTCTTAAGAATTCCAAAGACGGGGATTCTATTCCGTAATTCAATGTCAATATATCTTGCAAAGTCTTTTCATCCATGATGGTTATTCCTCCTGTAACTGCCTGAAATAGATCACATTATTGTCGGGATCGTAAAAACTCATATTTACAGCACCCCAAGGACGTTTTGTTGGCGGTTCTATGATTCTCACTCCAAGTGTCTGTACCTTTCTGTATTCGTTTTCAATATCATCATCACTACTATTATCTACCCCCAACAGTTTCTTATAAAAATCCGCCAGCTTCCGCACATCATTTGTCAGCAGGCACACTTCCCCAATATTCATAAGCTATATATCCTCGTCTTTCCGAAACACAGGATCCGATTTTTTGGCGGTACAGCGTTTACTATTTTACACAACGATTCTGTATCATGGCATCTATTTTCATCTTCTCTCCAGCAAGAAATACTCACTCAACACTCAGGATGTTTCCAATAGCGAATACTTATATAACTTGCAAAAGAGCACTCCTGTAGAGTGCCCTTAATCTATACCAGCATCGTATCCATCAACTCATTTGAATGTTCAACCTTAATCAATGTCATCATCGCCAGATTATGAATGGTATCACAGACTTCAAAATCTTTCTCTTCCTTCCAATGAGGCTTCCAATCCATAACATAATCATATACATCCTTATCCGATACCTGCTTACCATTTTTTCTCATGTCATCATAAGAATATAATACAGTTGCAACCATTTCAGCCTGCTCAGTACTTTTAATTCTCCCAAACAAATCAACAGTCTTAATCATTGCCTGCCACTCAGTATCAGTAAACTTTTCTTTCTGTATAACAACATGCTCCGCGACACTCAGTGAAACCATTCGACCTAACAATTTTTCAACAATGAGGTTAGCATTTGCCAAAGCCGTAATAGAATCTTTTACATTTGCCGAATACGGTCCATAACTTCCTTTCGAAAAAACGAATCCCGTATCAACGCCATTACGCGTCAAAACATAACATATTTTCTGATAAATTGTCCTTCCGACTTTCAACGAATATGTTCTTGAATTTAACTGCCGCACCGTCTCTAAAATTAAATACCATTTAGGATTTATCTTTGAATTCGCCTTCCCTTGGATATCTGTTTCATTGGCATTCTTCATCAAAAACTCTTCAGTGATCTCACTGCGACTAGTACCAAACGGCGCATACATCTCTATTTTGATTGGCAGTTTGGAAAGCTTTTGATACATAATCGGTCCTACAACATCCCATGTCAATCCGCCGTTGCCACATCCAAGTGGCGGGAATGCAATGCTCTCTATATGATATTTTTCATAGTTCCTTACGAACCATTCTAGGCCTTCCAATACATAAGACAATCTTGAGGGTGATCTCCAATGATCTTTGGTTGGAAAATTCAAAATCTGGCTACCATCCTCATTTTCATATATATATGGCTCACCCGTCTTTACTGTCCCTGCATTGCACTTTTTTACATAATCCAAATACATTTCTGGATATCTCTTTTTAAATTCAAGGGCAATACCTTTTCCCATTACGCCCACACAATTAACCGTATTAACAATGGTTGAGCACTCACTTTCAAAAATATCGCCAATCTTAATGATCATATAACCATTTCTCCCCTAAAAAAACACCCTTGGTTCAACTACTATGTTCCTGTCAAAACCCGTCAACCTAAGTTTATCAGCTGCTCTGTCACTAACTACGGCAGCACACAGTACATAATCATATGAAATCTCATACGGCACTAATACTTCTGCACATTTTATTGATTTTTTACGACACATTTCATAATAATCATTATCCGTCCAGTATCTGGCATATACCAAATTAAAATCTATATGCTCTAGCCCTATTTCTGGCGCATAAAATGCAACATACTCACTGGATGCATTTCTATCTGTCACGATCACGCCTTTCAAATCCAAAACATCCCTCGAGAATTTCAAAATACATATGTCTTCATTTTGACTTCTCTTTCTCGATAGCATGGGATTCCAGGGATCAAAATACAAATTTGCATATTGATGTAACTTTAATCCATTCGGTACTCTAACAAGTTCTCTTCTATCTTGTACTTCACGCATGGCAATAGAAGTATGATCAATACTCTTTGCCTTTTCATTTGACAAAAGTCCTCGCTGCATGATTGATGATATATTGCTAATTGCCTGAATGTTATATAACCCTGTTTGATTCGTTAGTTGTGTAAATCTTTCCGATGGTTTCAATCTTGTCACCTCTATTATAACACACATAGGCATCTTTGTCGAACATTTGTTTGCGGATCATGGACTATAGGGATTTATGCGTACCTTTCGACATATTCCTTGTTGTCGCTTTAGCATCTGAGAATCATTTCATATTTCTCAGACAATTATAACATAGTCCAAAGAAGATTAATACCTATCAAAGATGAATTTCTTACAGAATCCACACCCCCGTCGAGCTTTCACCTTCAAAAGGTGTAAATCATGTGTTCGTTCTCCCCAAAATGTCCTAAATACTGCAGTCCGACTACACAAAGTACCCTCTACTTAAAAAGCTTATGCTGCCTTGCAATAATCTTATTTATGGTTTGTGAATAATCCCTTTTTTCTTCATAATCCCCTCGTTCAGATGAATAGCATTTATATGTTGCGATCATCGCAATTTCCTGACTTTCTTTCATAATATCTTTGTACGGTGTATATTTAAATGCACTTCCCTTACAATTCTTTTCGTGCCACTGTCTTTGTCTATAGATTCTTTTGTTGTAACAATCCTCACATAACGGTTCGACCCATCCGTCAGTCAGCAGTGGTGAATTCATTCGCCCGCAAGAGATGCAAAAAAAGCAAGAAATATAATCATATTTCGATTCCAGCCTCAACACTTCTCTAGGCGCGCCATTCGAATATAGCCGGAGAGTCCCATACTTTTCCTTTACCTGTACCCATTGAAATTCTTTTAGGTAATTATTCCGAATCAGTACCTCTCTATAGTCCTCCAACATTATTTTCCCAAATGCTCGTTTCCAGCCAATGGGAATATCATCATACATCGTATAGCTGTAGTCTTTAACCTTGTTCCCGTGCCAATCAACCGATGTTATCCATGGATATTTCTTTATTAATTTCTTATTTCTTAGTATTTTAGCTTTTCTTCTTTTAGCTTCACCTTTTCTGTTCATTCTTATTATCTCCCAAAAACATTTCTTCAGCGGTCATTCCAGGATAGAATTTCCGTTCTTCCTCTCTGTCAGAATCTCGCAGTTTAATAAAATGTTCGTTCATTGTTTTGAAAACTTTTTTAACAAGTGGCTTTTTCCCATGTTTTATCAAACCTTTTATTAAGTCCGTATATTCGGAATATACCGTCAACTTCTCTCCGTCCTCATATATCAGATCTACGTGGGTATCCTTAAATAAATGATTCTCTACGATATAACTGTATCCAATATCCACAATGTTCTTAGTATCAATCCATCTATTAATTCCACGCAAAGTTATACGAGTATATACTTCCGACGGAGGTTGATCTTTGTATGCATCATAATATTCGGAGATTCTATATCCCGGTTCATCATACTCGTCATCTGGATCATAATAATATAAGCTTCCTTTATAATCCGGTGCCCCAGCATAGGCAAGGACGCCTTTCTTTCCCTGCCAAATAAGGCCAAAAAAGTCTGTCCATTCAACAAAACTTAGGCCAAACTGGGCCGCATCTCGCTCGATAGAATAAAAGTCCGGTAATAGGTCATTGTTTTTAAACATTTCCTTACTTCTTCGAGCACGAGTTGCCATATATAATTCATTTTGCTCGTAACTATTTTTCAAACTCCATCGCCAGCGCTCCGGGTAGTATTTTATGTAATCGTCCACATACTCCCTGATAACCCTGTTATCTTTTTTGACAGTCATATTTACCTGAAATCCCCCTTTGACCAATCAATCGCATATAATTCATCGCTATAAATATAGAACTCCCCTGAATCTCGCCAAATTGTCTCTTTAACATGAAACTTTCTAGCTGCATCCCTTTCTTTTTGTGCATATTCCGTATGATTCAGCGGGGTCCATATTTCCGTCTCCTCATGGATACTATCAGTAATATGAAGATATTTCCTGCCAGTTTGAAAAAACTTATCCTCAGAATATACCCATTTCATCGGCCTAGGTTCTTGTCTGGAATGTGAGACGATAATATCCTTATATTCTGTCCAAGAAAGCCCTCGTGCAAATATATCTTTTGTATATTAGTTATACTATATTAATATTTGTCAATAGTCAATACTTATAGTATAATTTATATATCAAATTTATTGTGAGGTATGTTATGAGCGACAACTACGGAGAGCAGCTAGAATCATACCGAATTCAACTTGGACCTACTCAGAGCTAGGTTGCAGCAGAAATGGATGTCACACCTGGCTTCCAGAGACAATTTTTGTCAATCAAGTCAAAGAAAAAGCACCCTGCATCATGCAGAGTGCTCTCATCATCTATTTCAACGCCTGATAATCAGATATCATCTTGTCATATATCCCGCGTACCCTTTCAGTATCATTGCCATGCAAGTAATAATGCCAAAATCGGAAAGAAGTAATTACGTTTGCAGCTTTCATATGTCGCTCAAGTTCATCCGCGCTCAGTCTGCTCATAAAGAAGCTCAGATCAGCCGAGGCTCCGCATACGCCGACTCCCTGCCAGTCACAGGGCTTCGGACATTCCGCCTGATAGAAAAGTGCTTCCTTTACATAAGTATCAAACATCCCATTATCTATTCGTTCGCGTACAACATGCTTGAGAATCAGAGATTCATCCAAATCGTATACGTCAGCCCCGCTTTGACCCAAGTTGATTTTTTAGCGCCATATTGTCGCTGTTTTTCCTTGCTAATATCGCACATATCTATTTTAACCTCATGACAAGGCCATACAATAATGGGATGTCGATATATTCTTCCGTTATTTCCTGCCCGCGCTTTTCGATGCTAAGGATTTCAAAATCGGAATCAAAAAAGTCCCTTAGCCTTTGTTCTGAAAAGGATACCCCCGTATTCCTTTTCGTATAAAACTCTAGATCATCAAGTTCTTCAGCTCCATCTTCATCAGCCGAAAAACATAACAATACAAAGTATCCATTCTCTTTTAGGATCGTCTTAATGAGCTCTCTGTACTGCAATCTTCTGTGTGGTGCCAGGTGGTGAAACATTCCGCTGTCTATTACGAGGTCATACTTTCGGCCTTCAAAATCAACCGACAGAAAATTGTTGCAAATAAACTTCACGTTATTAAGGCCTTCCGTTTTGTCCTTCGCATTACGGATTGCAACGTCGGAAGAGTCTATAGCAACTACGTCAATCCCCCTCTTTGCCAGATAGATTGCATTTCTGCCTTCTCCGCATCCAAATTCCACGGCATCCTTGATATCGTGTGTTTTTACAAATTCCGTTATCATTTTATCCGGTAACGTATTGTTTGTAAGAAACGGTGCTTTCATTACTCTTTCTGCATAAAAAGTATCCCAGTCAATACTTTCATTTAACCGATCAAGAACCCGGTACAGATCTTCATAATTATTGATTTCAACTCTTTCCATGTTACCCTCCATTTGCCATGTCATTCTCAGTTATGCTGGAATTCAATACTCATTTAGCAAATTTGTCATCTACGATCTTTCTGCTTTCAACTTCTATCCAAGCGGGAGTAAATCCGCTCGATAAAGCAGTTTTCCAAGATGCGAGATTTGACAGGCTGGTCCCGTAATAGGGTATGGCTCCCCTACGAAAAACTTCGTTCCTAAGAAGTGTTACCAGCGTTTTCGCAATGCCCCTTCCCCGATAGGCGGGATCAACGTCAATGCCTATCTGCCAAAGCCTTGGAGTGTCTGCCGAGCAGCCCGCCATTCCCATGATCTTGTCTCCGTCAAGTGCTACAACGGCCAAAATATCAGGCCTGTCAGGTCGAAAGTGATCACATATGGCATTCGAGAATTCTTCCCGTCCGTGATATTCTTTGATCTCTTCCTGTTCAAGCCATTTGATGTCCAGATCCGTATCAATACTTATGAACTCGGCTTTTGGCAAAAACATATGGTGGGTGAGGGACATTTTATACCCATACTTTCGGATTTCCGTTTCCAGTTCATAAAAATTGTGCTGCTCAAAAAGCCAGATCCCGCGCTTTCCATGAATCCATTCACGAAGCCACGGATGAATGGATTCATCCGCTGAAATAACAGTACCATTACCAAATGTCGCCATCTGAATAAAGAACAACTCATCTGAGAACTTTCGTCCTTTCTCGTGAAGAATCGGGGTGGTTAAGGTGTTTTCTTCTTTGGAAAAATCATCCTGTGCGCAATTAAACTCATATGTTAATTGCTTTTTCACCTCATCAAAAATATCCGTTTGTGTAATCATCCCGCCATGCATTTCTGATTCGCTCCATTACCGATTTTTCTAAAGTATAAATACTCTACGAACCTAATTTTCTCATATGTCCTAATCATCTAACACCGCTCGGCCTGCCTTGCGGACGGTAACAACTCTGTACCCGCCTTCTTCGTATATTCTTTTGGGTGTCTCTCCATCGGGCCAAATATACACATTCTCAATACCATTCTGTCTGCACCATTCCACATAATTATAAAACAGTGCCCGGCCCGCACCCATTTTTCTATGCTTCTTTGATACGAGAAGATAATCAACGCGGCATGCTCTCTCTGAGATATGACCATATAACAGGCCTATGATCTTACCGTTTATAGCTGCCGCGAACATCCAGGCCTTCGGATAGGCTAGCGTCTTCTTTGCCACCATGATCCCCCACAGCTCTTCTGCTTCGACAAATACATTCTCTATCTCGTCACTCCATTCCAAAACCCTTTTTACAATTATTTCCGAGTTGGGAATGATGTTGTTTTCGCTGACTAGCAACATGTACTCCTGGTCTTCTACCCAACTTTTATATCCAGTGGCAGTTAATTCGTCTTTTATTTCATCAAACCAGTTATCATCTAGCATAGACTGGTAGATAATCGGACGACTGCCCTTCATCTTATAAAACTGTGCGATATCCGTAAGCACCTGCCGAAGATCCTGTATTTTGTCCTTATATATCACGGCATGATTTGAGTCGAAAGAATCTTTATTCTCCGAATTATAAAACAGAATCCCGTAATCCCGCTCTTCATACTCCGCGAAAATCATCGGAAACAGATCCTCTTCCACATAACAATCTTGCAGATTATTCATCCCATCGAAGTCCCACGCTTTTTTGTTTTGAACACTGTAATCTCTCACTTATCCCTTCCCCCGCCCTTATCATGATCCGAACCATATGTGTCTCCTACTTCATTTTATGGATAAATCAAGGCAAAATCAAGTATTTTCGCTTGTCTGGCGTGTTCAAAGATGCTACCATAAAACTAACAATAGCTAAAGGGGGAGGATGCGGATATGATCACGGTTTCGGAAGCAATTCGATTGGCGAAAGAAATTGGTGGAAAAGACGGACTAAACTGTATTGCAGAACTTGATGAGACTATTGCTGCAGAACCCAGAGAATGCACGGAAAACACACAGCTTCCGCCTTTGTTCGGCATACCGGTTCTCGTGAAGGATAACATCGACGTCAAGGGATTCCACACGACCGCCGGAAGTTTGGCTTTAGCGGATAACCTTGCGAAAAGTGATGCACCGGTCATTCAGAATCTCCGACGTAACGGCGCCGTGATCATCGGCAAGAGCAACATGACCGAGTTCGCGAACTTTGTTTCAACAAAAATGCCGGGCGGATACAGCTCCCGCGGCGGACAAGTGATCCATGCAGTGAACCCCGAACTCGATCCACTCGGTTCTTCCACTGGCTCTGCCGTCGCAGTTGCTGCCGGTATCGTACCCATGGCAGTCGGAACGGACACATGCCACTCAGTCACCGCCTGTGCCATGGGAAACGGAATCTGCGGATTAAAGCCTCCGGCAGGGGTTCTGTCACAGGAGGGACTTATTCCGATTTCAAAGACCTTCGACAGCATGGGAGCAATGGCGCAAAATGTCACTGACACCCTCAGGCTGTACTCTGCCATGCGAAACGACCCGCTGCCGGAAATCAGACCGACCAATTCCAAGGGACTTCGTTTCGCGGTGAACATAGCGAATTTTGACATGTGTTCCGAGGAGCGAAAATCATTTCTAAACAAGTTAGTTGAGACCCTGAAAGAGCATGGCGCTTCCATCGGGAACGTCAATGACCCGCCAACGCCGGAGCTTCCTGCAATTATGAAGCGGGAATTTCAGCCCGCGCTTGAGAAGTACTTGAAAAATAGGGATACAAAGCTTAAGACGCTGAAAGAAATTGTCGAATATTTTGAGGCACATCCAGATACGATGATGAAGTACGGATACGATTTGCTTCGCGGAGCACTGTACGATTCCTCACAGGAAGCCTTAGTAGAGGCCGAATACCAAAAAGCCATGAAATCTCGTGCCGATCAGATTCAGAGAATCACGGAGGAAATCGCGGATTATGATGCCGTACTGATCACTGGTCCGACCTACGTCAATCATCTCTGCGGTCTGCCAACGATCACCGTTGCTGGCAGCGACCTTGACGAAAACGGTGTACGACAGGCAATCATCCTGTACGGCATTGACGAGTACAAGCTTTATGCGGCAGCGCTGACGGTGGAACAATTGCTAAACCCTGAAACATGACCAAGAACAAATGCCTTATATGCAAAAAAAGTAGCAATCCACGAATGGATATGCTACTTTTTCAATTTGTCTATTTGCTTTTCTTCTTTACTTCATCCATTTCCGCAATAAGTTCTTCTAACGGATGATATTCACCGCCCCACCACTCAAAAACATGCATGCCTTCATCTTCAAGCACGGATTCCGTAAGTGTCATGTCTATTCCTAGTTGCTTAAGCAAGCCTTTCATTAGTTATTTCTCCATCCCAAGCCACTGAATAAAGGCAGTCTTATCGCTGCTGTTATACCCTGCCTTCTCGTAGAAATGCAGCGTTTCAGGTTTCTTGGATCCGGTAAGAAGCATCATCTTATAGCAATTCTCCTGTTCTGCAATCCTCCTTGCATAATCCAGACACTCTCCGGCATATCCATTGCCCCTGTGATCAGCATGTGTTACCACGTTTTCAACAAACGCATATGGTCTGACATTCCTTGTCAGATTTGGGATGATCACGCATACGCAGGAGGACACGATCTGACCATCAATTTCATTCACGATCAGATGATGATTCGGATCTTCCATGATCTGATCCCATGTTTTCTCAAGATGCGCGTTATGCTCCGGGATACTGTCCTCATGTAAAAACAGATAGAGCTTAAGCAATGCGTCCAAATCCTCTTTTCTTGCTTCTCGTACCATCAGCTAATCCTTCCCCCTTCTTTTTTTGCCCTTTTGATCATCAAACCGATTCCAAGCACAAACACAGCCGTTCCAAGCAATATGAAGAATCCCCATATTATGTTCCAATAGGCCGAAGACATATCAAACCTTATATGTCATCCCAACTTATCGTTTTTCAAAACCATGCACTCTGCCGAATCCGCAAAGCCCATGCTCTCATAAAGCGGTCTTCCTAATGCGGTTGCATCAAGGCTGATTTCCGTAGCACCTTTTTCCCATGTTTTATCGATCAGCGATTCAACCATTTTACGGGCAACCCCCTGACGACGGTATTCATGCCTCGTATAGACATTCATAAGATGTGCTCGTTTTCCCGTGGGATGCTCAAACGTAGGCATGATCCTGACAAAACTCATTGTTGCACAGCCGATCGCCGCGTCCCCATCCATGGCGAGAACGGTTAAATGATCTCCCGTCAAAAAGTAATCGCGGCTTTCGCTTATCATCTCTTCAGTAAACTCATGATCAGCTGGCAGATGGTTCACGACCTTAAGCATTTCAAGGCGAATGCTCATCAAACACTCAATATCATCTTTTGTTGCAAATCTTATCTCGATCATTTCGTCCCCCGCCCATCATCTCTGGTAGAATTTTCCGACGAGCCACACAGCTACCCTTGTGGGCAAAATATTGTAAAGCGACAGTAAAATTCGATATTTGAAGCCCGCAACATATAGCGGAGCAGGATTCTTTTTGCACGCAGCACGAACGATAATGGCAGCAACCCGTTCTGGCAAGATACCATTTCTCTCATCCTTTTCCATGGAGGAAACCGCGCTATCGCACCCCGGATATAAAGAAGCCGCACCATTGTCCTTAACGCCGGAATCGTGATGCTTGATCCGTGCATCGGTAAAGCCGGTGCTTGCATCTCCCGGCATGACAACCGTTACGTGGATCCCATATTCACGCACCTCGTTTCGAAGCGCCAGCGCCACGGAATTAACAGCTGATTTGCTTGCAGAATAGAATGCTTGATATGGCAGTGCGATAGGAGCTCCGACAGAACTCACAAAGACAATAGTACCGCTTTTTTGCGCACGCATATACGGAAGAACTGCCTGAGCAGCATAAACCTGCCCGAAAAAATTCACGTCCATGATCCGCTTGGATGCTTCTTCCGGAGTCAACTCCACCGGCCCTGAAATTCCCATGCCCGCATTAGCGATCAGCAGATCAATCCGTCCTTCCGTGCGTGCGATCTCATCGACTATCGAGCGAACGGAACTCTCGTCAGATACGTCTGCACTAATGGCCGTTACGCCCGTCGGCGCATGTTTTCTTCGGCTGATGCCGTAGACCTTGTAACCCTTTTCAACCAGCTGCTTACAGACCTCGTACCCGAACCCCGAGCTGGCACCCGTGACGATAGCGACCATAACCAAAGCCTTCCCCATTTTTATACCCTTTTCGACATAGGAATCTCATGATCATCTTTATAACCAAGTTTATCATATACAGATTGTGCGACAGAGGTGGCGTAACCTTCATATCCTCCTGAATGTTCTCCCTGGTCGGACGCGCCTCAGTATACTTGTAAAAAATCGTATTCTGCCTGCATAATTCAACTATGTCATCTATGTCCGAATCTTCAAGAATCCGCACTGTGTATCGACTACTAAGCTTTGTAATATCGATCATGTCATTCCCCTACAAATTTCCAAGCACCGCACGACCTGCTTTGCGGACTTCCACCACTCTATATCCGCCTTCTTCATAGATTCTTTTGGGGGTATCCCCATCGGGCCAAATATAGGTATTCTCTATACCATTCTGTTTGCACCATTCCACGTAACTACAAAACAGCGCTCGCCCGGCACCAATTTTTCTATGTTTTTTTGACACAAGAAGATAGTCGACGCGGCAAGCTCTCTCTGAGACATGACCATATAACAGGCCTATCGTCTTTCCGTTTAGCACAGCCGCAAACATCCATGCTTTCGGATAAGCCAGCGTCCTCTTTGCCACCATGATTCCCCAAGGCTCTTCTGCTTCGACAAATACCTTCTCTATTTCATCACTCCATTCCGATACTCTTTTCACTTCTATTTCCGGATTGGGAATGATGTTGTTTCCTCCACCCGGCAGCATATACTCTTGATCTTCCACCCAGCTTTTATATCCGTTGGCCGTTAATTCGTCTTTTATTTCATCAAACCAATTGTCATCCAGCATAGATTGATAGATGATCGGACGACTACCCTTCACCTTATAGAACCGTGCAATTTCCGTCAGCACCTGCCGAAGATCAGATATTCTGTCCTTATATATCACGGCATGATTTGAATCAAAAGAATCCTTGTTTCCCGTATTATAAAACAGAATTCCGTAATCCCGTTCTTCACACTCCGTGAAAATCATCGGAAACAGATCCTCTTCTACATAACAATCTCGCAGAGTCATATGTCCGTTGTGCCCCTTCTCACTCACTTTTCTTATGAAATCCGGCGCACTTAAAGTTTTCATCATAGATAAAACTATCCACAAAGCAGTTGGGAATATGCCCATATGGCTTGATCTGATGCATCAGCATTCCGTGCGTGACGATCAGGATCTTATCGTACGACCTATACTTATTTAGCACGCCTATAAGCCTTTTCTCCATCATTTCAACGGTTTCCCATCTGCAAGTCTCACCCTCAGGATACTTCCCCTCATTCAGCGCAAACTCGGTGCCATATGCCTTGCCTTCTCCTGGTTTGTTTTGAAACGACAGATCGGGAATCCACTCATGCAGATCAACTTCTACCTTCAAAGGTATGTTCCGAATGCGAGATACGATTGCAGCCGTTTGCAGGCACCTCGTGTACGGCGATGACACAATGAGCGAACAGCCGTCTATCAATGGATTCATTGCCGCCTCTTCCGCTTGCTTTTCCCCAATTTCAGTTAATGGTGCCAGCTCTAGGCCTTGCCCAATAAACCCTCTGTCATAACAAGGCTGATAATCTCTTTCACCGTGGCGCATAACAACTACTTCCATTGACATCCTCCTTATGTATTGGGTTAATTCCCCCTGAGCCTATCAACCTCATTCAAATCGATAAATCCATCCGAAAGCCCGAGAAGTCTTGCGTACTCTGCGGCATCATTAGGGTTATCAAATCTCGCTACAACATCACCCTTTTTAAAATTCCCAAAAACCCTGTCAGTTTCGTTGATCACTTCATACGGAAGACTGGAATCGCTTCCTGGAATATTTGTGGCATCAAACACGGCCCCGCCGGAAACATTGCCAGTTTCCTCATCATTGATCTTCATATTCTTTAATTCAGCCATAATACCCTCCTCCCGAGTATGCTAAATACTCTGTGGATTCATTTCTTTATCTCAGATCCCCATGCGTCCACAAGTCTGTCTAAAGTCCATGCCGCATTGGCCGGGCTGGTGGACGGAAGCACCACCGCTTTGATGCCCGTCACAGGTTCTATATACTTATTATACGCTTTTTCCGCTGTTTTTCCATTCACAATGATCTTTTGGATTGGAGCATTTTTCAAAACTACACTCAGGTCATTCGCCTTGGCATTTTTGATGCTCGCGTCAGATGACCCTTCTATTTCACATTCCGCAATGACGTCCCACAGCGCCAGATGATTTTTTAGGATCAGCTCCCTCTTCTCATCGATTGAACTTGGAACCTTCTCATCAAAAATGCTGGCAATCACCTTCCAAAATCTGTTTTGTGGATGCCCATAAAAAAACATTGTCTCCCTGGACTTCACAGACGGAAAACTCCCCAGGATCAACAACCTTGAATCCTTATCAAATAGTGGCGGAAAAGGGTGCTTTTGAATCATATGGTTCATCAACCTTCCTATGAATTGCAACATTTCACTTTAAAGTCAAGTGAAAGTGCAATTTTTGCACTTTTGCTTTTGCGCTAGTGTACTCTGATCTTCTCATATTTACGAGTTTCGGAATCAATCACGATCATGGCAGATTCGCCAATTTGCGTCCCATCACGATAGGTCGAGAACACATCTGTTGATATGATCCCGTCTTTCTCATATATTTTCTCCACTGGCGTATGCCCAACAACTTGGGTATATAGATCATTCCGAAATGCTTTTACGGTTCTGTGCTGCGGTCTGAGCCACAATGGCGAGTCGTCACTCCACAGATAGTTTTGCGATGCATCATTCACTGCAGCTACTACTTCGTCTATATCAGCCTCCAAAAGTTCCGCGTTAAGTCTCCGTAAGAAATTTGCAGTAAGACCGCCATGTGAGAAGATCACATTGTCAATTCTGTGCATGATGGCTATCTGAGAAGGATCCTGCAGGCTGTTCTCCAATTCTTCGAGTTTGGATAGGACCGTTCTCTCCGCATAAGGTGAATAACCACTTTCCAGACGCCCCCACGGATAACTCAGATCATGGTTGCCGTAACACCAAAGCGTATCAGGATATGTCTTTGCAAAGAGGATTGCCCTGTCAAAGATCTTTCTGTACAATTCAATCTGGAATTCCATATTCCAGTCATCCGGCATGTCCATAAGGCAGACCGCGCGATCTGCCTTCCCAGCCTTCAGGATATCCTCAGCCCGATCAAATATCCATGTCTTAAGATGTATGTCCGGCATCACAAGAACCCTCATATTAGTACCACCTTCCAATAATCGATGGGAATAGTTATGGAATCTTCTCGCTTATACACCAACATTCCGTTGCCGTATGGATCGTCCTCGGCGCCGAATTCCTCATTTACGAATGTGTATCCGGCTTTCTCAAGAACTCTTGCCGACGCCGCATTTCCATGAACGACGCGTCCGTAACTGACCGTGCCCCCCTCCGAGCATCTATTTACGCTTTATTTTTCCTGATAACATAAAGAATAGCACAAGTAGCCGCATTAACCGCTGCCCACATTGATAACATAACATAAACAACACTTTGGCGATCTATCCCTAAACTCAGGAATCCGATAGTTGCTATAACAAAAGCAACGGACGCAATTAACCAGCAAAGTAACTGTTTATTGTCGATGATACAGATTGTCTCTTCATCTGTTTTTTCCTGAGGCAGATCATCATTGCTTTCAAGTTCATCATTGAGCAAGTAATCCGTCGATACCTCATAAAGGTGGCTTAACTGACGCAAGTTTTCTGCATCTGGCAATGCCGTCCCGTTTTCCCAACGACTGATTGCTTGTCTCGAGACATCGATTTTTTCAGCCAAGTCTTCCTGCGACCAGCCCTTCTTTTTTCTTAACAGAACCAATTTGTCTTGAATTGTCATCATGAACCCTCCCATGAATTTGATGACTTCATTTTATGACGAAATGAACGCAAACGCGACCACATTAAGTTTACATATTCGCAACAAGGCTTTACGTTAGGTCAAAACGCGCCGTGTCGTCGAAAAAAGGGAAGCAACCTGTCTGATCGCTTCCCCATAAATCCAAAAAGCATTTCTTCAGTCTAATGCTTCTCCAAGATGCCAACTTGCCAGCAGACTTATACCGGCTGAAGATTGCTCAACTGTTCAATCTCTTCAATGGTTAAACCAGTATCTTCTGCTATTTCCTTGATGGTATATTTTCCACGTGCAAGCATTTTAATAGCTATTGCAACCGATCTATCCCTATCTGCAGTTTCATAGGCAGTTTCATAGGCCTTTTCATAGGCTTGCTCATAAAGTCCTTCTCCAAGGTTACACATAGTCTGCACCTCCTTACTCATTTTGACGCTCATCGGTATGTCAAAATCCTTGTTCAAAATCTCTTTCTTCTCATCCGGTCTTTTCTCCGATGAGAGCAACACATCCAACAATCGCAGGATTGGTTCTTCCACAACCTGCTCCGCATTCCCAAGCTTCAGCAGAATCACTGACAAAAGATCATAATCCTTCTTTTCCGTCCTCGCATTCCCGACAATGTTCTTTTCGGCAATGCCATATTCCGTAATAGTATTAGCAACATCCTTGTCAACATTCATCTGGATCCAAACACTCACCACTTTTCGAATCTTCTCGTAGTGGCTATGTGTAAAGATCCTGTCTTTTTGCGCAGAGATCATACGACTAACATAATAAACCGCTCGCTTAGTGATCGGATATGGCGTCTTATCGCTCTTTTGCGCTTCAATGTTGATGATCAGTCTGACTGGCTCTTTTGTACTTGGTACTCGTGCAGAAAACCGAATATCATAGTACACTTTCCCTTCCCTGATCGAATTATCTTCCACATTCATTCCATGGATCAGAGAAGGCATGCCATCCTCTTCATTATCATCCGTTTCCTCTCCAAGATCAAGCTCGTCCTGACCAACGGCAACCGCCGAGATTTGCGGTTCTTCCTCGAAGCTTTCCTGCAAGATTTGCTTAATGGAAAACGGCTTGAATTCTTCCACGCATTCCTTTAGGATCCATGCTAATATGATTCTTTCGGATAGTAATTTCTTTACGCAACTGTCATATTGCGCTTCCTGTCTGGCTGCTTCTATGCTTTTCGCAATTACGGTTTTCTCCATTCATTAATTCCCTTTCATTTTATCTCATAGAGCCCCTGTGGGCAACTGAATTTTTTCATATATTTTCGATGTATATTATTTATACTAATAGTAATATTGTCTTTTGTCAATATTTATTATATAATTAGTTTACAAATGGAATACTGCATGGGAGGTTTTCATATGGATTACAGTTTTGGCGAAAAGGTAAAGTCCTACAGGACAAAGCTTGGGCTCACGCAGAGCCAGGTTGCGGCGGAAATGGACGTTACCCCGGGATACATCAGCAACGTCGAAAACGGCAGGACGGCCATGTCCTTAAGGTTTTTGATCTATTATTCAAAACTTATGGGAATCACTCTGGACGAATTGGTCGGTAATCTGGAACCCGATTACAAGACCACTGCCTTGGATCATGCCTTGATGGCGGAGATCAGCAAGCTCAGTAATGACAAAAAAGAGAAGCTCTTGGAAACATTGAAGATTTGGAAATAATGCTTGCAATCTGCGGGAGGAAACATTATGTCGGAAGAAAAGCAAGAAAGAACGTTAGCGGATAAGCTTCGGATCGCGGCCACGGTGATCGAAATCCTGATCCTTATTCTCGGAACGTCGATGAGCATTCACTATACTGGCCGTGCATTAAAATATGACAAAGGATACTCTTGGTATTATGCCTTTGCGGCGCTGGGGATTGTTTTTATCGTGATCTTGTTTATTTGGCTCACAAAAAAGTTTGCCTGGGCGCTTGGTCTTGCTTTCGTCATCGTATATTTCTTCGTCGCCGGCTTTGCAGCGATGCTCTGCGAAGCTCATGCTTGCACAGTAGAAGATGAATTGGCCGCGCAAAAGAAGGCTCAGCAGGCTACCGAATCCTCCGCGGCAACAGACTCGTCCCACGCTACAGCCCCCACAGAAGCAACGGATCCAACTGCAACCACCGAGACAAAAGTCCCCTCTGGCCCGATCACCAAGGAAGACTTGTATGGGCAATATGTCTGCGAAGAACCTGGCTTTCCGGATCTGTTCACGATCACCTTAAGGCAAGACGGCACATTTGATTATTATGAGGGCTCTTCGAGCAGCTATTTCGGCGGCGGAGCCTGGGAGTTGTCAGAAAACAGAGTGACGCTCCATGACGTGGATTACGGTGAAGAATGGGATTTCTTCTTTACCGTGGAGGATGGATGCCTCGTCTTTGACAAAGGGGCGTCGCACACCTTTATATATACAAATCCCACCGATAAAGTAAAGTTCGTCCCCATGGATCAAGCGGATTTGTCATGGCTTGAAAGCCTGGAAGACCAAGGTCTGCAAGAAGCTCTCGAACGCATGCAAAGACTCAAGGAAGAAATGGCAAAGACGGAAGACGAGCGAAAGAAATACTTGAGCCAAGTGCACATATTTCCTTTTCAGGGCACGGATTTTACAGGGACTGTCTGTTTTGATGCTTCCAATCATCAAGTCGACGTATCCAATGCCATAAGACTCTGGGTGAAGGATACCAATGGCCAAACACTGTGGTATGACAGCATCGGGCATATTCTGGAAACACAAAACACTTTTTATCTCTATACATCCGAAGACGGAACGAATTATCTCATCGAATATGATGCAAACTCTAAGCATCACTTCGACATGTTTACCTTGAACTCGACGGGCGAAATAATGGATGAGACTACATATGACGTCCCCGCTACCATTGATCGTAACGGGTTCAACGAAAAGACGAAAGAATATGTCACAAACGCCCAGCTGCTCATCGGAACGTCTGGCGGCGGCGTAGCAATTGACATGACAAACTAAGGCCACAAAAAACAAGCCCCACCGTACGCCACTTACGGCGCGGTGGGGTTTTTTACGGTTTCAAATGGGATGATGCAGGTGCAAGCCTTTTTGATCAGTTCCACGTCATGGGTCACGATCAATACGGTCTTTCCGCTTTCCTTTAGGCGTTTTAGGATCTCGGAGACCGCGAGTACCCTGGAGATCAGCCAGTTTCATAGCGGGAAGACGCGCCGCCCGGAAAAGCGTTAGGGGTATCTACGCCCAGCGCGGTGTTGAGGCGATGATAACTATCCTCTAATTCCACCATACCAGTATTATAGCAATTCTTTACTGATTCCGTGCGATTTGCCTTATCACCATAGTAGGTCGCGCCAGGCTTTCCTTTTATACGACTTGTCCCTCCCACAACGTCTTGGTCCCAGTCTTCGATTTTTGCCGCTTCAAGTTCCTTCTTGTTCTCTTCCATGGCTTACCTCTCAGATCCTAGTTTGAGGTCGGATCCTTAAAATTCTCGATAATGTCATCCAATTTGGGGTTGCATGAATCGCCACCTGCCCATTTAACATAAGGGACATTAACATCGTCATTATTTTCTTCCAGATATTTTTCTTGCCAATACTCGGTGCCAAAGCCCCTTCCTCCGGCCACGCCGTCCATATCCACTTCATCAATTTTTGCAGATGCAAGATCCTTCAAATTGTCTTCCATAATTCTCCTCCTTGTCTTTTCTAAAGAGTTTCTTTACGCTCTTATATACGATCGCGTCCATAAAAATCCACGATTTAATTATATCATATTTCCACGCAAACGCAATAAAGAAAGAGCGCAGGGGAATTGTTCCTCTACGCTCTTTGCGACTTTGTCCGAAGTCTTTTGCCTTAGATCATGAACTTGCACTCGCAAACGCTCATCTTGCCCCAAGTCTCCTCAGGAGTATGCCAACCGCCGGTCCATTCGCCGCCGTAAGAAGCGCATACTACCGGGCACTTTTCCTTTGCGTCATCCTGGTTCCAGATGGGACCTGCGATCACGTTCAGGATCAGCTCCTTCGTGCCCTGTCTGTCAGTGTCGATCTCGCATCCGCAAACGCTCATCTTGCCTTCAACCACAGTCTTCCACTGACCGTTCCAGGTTCCAAAATGTGCTGCGCATACCATAGGGCACTTCTTCTCCGCGTCTGCCTGATTCCAGATGGGGCCTGCAGGGATGTCAATTGTGAACTTTGCCATAATCAAATACCTCCTTAAAATGTTGTGTTGTGGTGGGGTTGTTCAATTCAACGTCGGGTCGTTCCTTGAATTGATGATTTGATTATAGCAAGCCTTCCAGGCCTTGACTTTAAATTGCCCTATCAGGCGAATATTCATGCTGAAACGTTGAAAATATGTGTTTTGCGGCAGTCGCGTGGCTCTAACGGTTATATTTTGTGATCGCCTTGACGAGCATCGTGATCCCGACCACAAAGCCGGCAGCCATGGGAATCAGGCTAAGGAGCGATCCCGAGACCACCGTCCAAATGGCAGTCAGTCCAAACCCGACCCCGATCACAAGAATTCCAATCCCCACAAGCTTACAGAACATCGGCTTATCCTCTTCCTTCAGCTTGTTGACGTGATAATCATGGACCAGCACGATCTTTTGCTTCTTCCAAATGTCAAGTCCCATACGAATAAACAGAAGGCTTAGGATCGCAAGCACAATCCCAACGCACAAAAACCAAATGAAATCCCCCATGATATTCCTCCTTCGTCTATGACAGATATGGTGCGGCGGCGTCATAGTCCGAAATCTCCGTCACCTCGATCGGAAGCTTCAGACCGATCCGCGGCTCCTTGTAATTCAACTGCTTCGAGCGTCCATTCGCGCCGCACGCATCCAGCAAAAACACCTGCACCGTGTTGTCCTCAAGCGAGATGAACGCATGCCCGATCCCTGCGGGGACATATACCGCAAGCGCATTCTCCGCCGAAAGCTCAAGCGACTCCCACGCAAGGTAAGTCGGCGACTCCGGCCTAAGGTCCACCAGAAAGTCCATCCCGCGCCCGCTCGCCACGCTCACAAGCTTCGCAAGAGGATCCGCCTCCTCGCGATAATGAATCCCAAAGAACGTCCCCCGCCTCTCCATTAAGTATGTACGAGTCTCGCGAGGCGTGAAAGTTAAGCCGGTGTCCGCCAGATTTGCCCCAGCTTCCTCCTGTGTGCCAGGCGCTGCAAGGCCCACATTCTCCAGTTCCTCCTCCGAACACGCCACCGTCATCCGCCCGCGGTTGTCCCGCCTGGACGAAAGCCGCAGCACCAACGCCGCATCAAACACCTTCTTAACAACTTCCATCGATCACATATCCCCCAATCAAGTCATTCACAACAGTTTGATTATAACACCTTTTACGCAAAATCTCAAATGCGCGGCAATATGCGATACATATTTTCAGTTTTCCTTTATCATTTAAGCATTGCTTTATTTGAAATTTAGCAACGCTCTCTTTATTTTTGCCTCCAAATGCTTTATATTATAACCAAGAAGCCCACACGGGGCAAAAAAGGAGGAAACAAAAATGAGTGAAAACAAGATCGTTAAAAAGAGTGTAATATCCATTGGCGGAACCGTAAAACACGGCATTACCTTTGGCAGCGCCCTGGCCATCGTGATCTCTTACGTGAAGTGGAATTCCATCTTCTGGGCCATCATTCACGGCCTGCTCAGCTGGGTGTACGTGATCTACTACATCATCCGCTACTAACTGACGAGGGAGGAACGACATGGAACCCCTATGCAACCTTGGAACAAACATCGCTAAATACCGCAAGGCCGTCGGCATCAAGCAGGAACAGCTCGCCGAGCAGCTGAGTGTCTCCGTCTCCGCCGTCTCTCAATGGGAGACCGGAAAGACGCTCCCCGACATCTCCGTCATCCCCATCCTATGCTATGCCCTCGGCGTCACGGCCGACGAGCTGATGGACATCGACCACGAGAAAGCCGAGGCGCAGATCCGCGAGATCCGCGAGACCGCCGAGAAGCTTCGCGATGACGGTCGCCTTGCCAAAGCAGAAAAAATGCTTCAGGATGCCCTGAAGCGCTTTCCAAATCGATGTGAACTATTGGAGCCCCTCACGGAGGTCTATCTGCGCCGCATCCACCTTGATGAGGACAACCCAACCGAAAAAGAAATGCAAAACCTCCACAAGCTCACTTCCTGCGCGCAAAAGCTTCTGGAATGCAGCCGCGACGAGACGCAGAAAAATGCCGCCAGAGCCTCTCTGTGCATAGGGCTGGCCCTCTCCGGCGATCATGCCAAGGCAGATGCGATCGCCCTTCAAATGCCTTCGCTGCCGCAGTGTCGCGAAAGCCTTCTCGCCCTCATGACCAAGGGCCATGCCAAGCTCGAATGCCTGAAAACCTATAACTTCCTGCTCCTTCTGTCCTTCTGCAACAACCTTGACCGCCAGGCCGCCGTTCGTCTTGCTGACGGCACCCCTGCATATGCCCCCGCCGACGAGGTCGCCCTAATGCAAAAGAGCATCGACCTTCTTCATCTTCTCTTTGAAGATCAAGACTTTGGCATATTCCACGGTCATCTTGTGCGCGCCCACCTTCGCATTGCGCGCCTTCAAGCCGCGCAGCCAAAGGCCCGAAAGACCGCGCTCGAGCATCTCACCGCAGCCGCAGATCACGCAGAAGCCTTCCTTCTTCCGACCGAAAACAAGCTCCAAACCTCCCTCTTCCTTCGCGGCCAAAGCCTCGGTGCCTACGGCACCTCCCAGGAAAACAACGCCACCGCCGAACTCCTGGAAGCCCTGCAGGACAAGGAGTTTGACGGATTGCGGAAGACGAAAGAGTTTAAGGAGATCGTGAAGAGATTAGAGAAGACGGCGGAAAAAAGGAGCTGATTAAAAATATATCGCACGCAGTATTGTCGTATCATATTATACTGTGCGCGATATATTTTTATTGACACCAAACTAGAGGTATGCTAACATGAATTTGAAGTAGGAAATCAAAGAATCACGGAGGCAGAGCATGAACGATTTTCAGAAGTTTTTGGACGAGAACCTTGGATCCATTACGATCGATCAGATCGAGATCGAGCCGTATCCCCAAGCCAACTATGACATATATAGCAAAATCAGGAACGCGATCAAGCAGCTGCGCCGCGAAAACCACTTGACCCAAAAAGAATTAGCCGCGAAGGCAGGCTTGACGCAGGCCAACCTCAGCAATCTTGAAAGCGGAGAAACCAAACCAACCATTGATTCGCTGAAGCGGATCGCCGACGCAACCGGAACCCGTTTAGTGATTGATTTTATGAAACGTGAGGCTGTTTAACATGGCTTATATGAAAAGCATCCAAATTGATGGATATCGCGGGATCAAAAAGCTAAAGATCAACGAACTCCGACAGATCAACCTTGTCGTCGGAGACAATAACTGCGGAAAAACAAGCGTCCTTGAGGCATTGCAACTGCTTCGCACCTCAGGAAGCCTTGCGAATGTATATAAAGTCGCCCGCCAGCGTGACAACTTGTCGATAAAGGGCATGAGCTCTCTTTATGACAGCTTTATTTGCATGTTTCCCAGAAGTGATTCAGACAATCTTGAGATCAACATCGGCGGAACCTGCAATGACAAAAAGATCTCTTTTAAGCTGAGCGGAAAGAAAGACCGGATCCTCCTTGATGCAAACGAGCTACAGCAAAGCCCCTATGCGATCAACGAGCTTCCAAAGGGAGAGGTCGAGGCTGAAGCCTTTGATGGCACGATCCGCCTGAAATATGACAAGCACGAAACCCAAAAAGAAATCCGGCTCCACCAGTTTACCAGTTTGTCCGGAACCTCCTCTTATGAGAAGGACCTGTTCAACATCATCTACCTCTCTCCCTATGAGCACTTACAAGGCAACATTGTGAGTGACATCGTGCGAAACGAGGGGTACAAGCGCGTGTGCATCCGTGCACTGCAGCTCTTCGATCCTGACATCGAAGACATGATGATCTTTCGTAGCAGTTTCGGAAATCAATCCGTGGAGTATCTTCGCCACAAAAAGCTCGGCGACATGCCCGTCTCCACCTACGGTGACGGCATTAAAAAAGTCCTAGCGCTCTCAAGCGCCATCGCCAAATCGACAAATGGCATTCTTTTGATCGATGAAATCGAGACTGCCATTCACAAAAAATATTATGATGACATCTTCCGCTTTATCGTGAAAGCCTGCTGCCATTTTGGCGTTCAAGCTTTCATCACAACCCACAGCCTCGAGGCAATCGACGGCCTGCTTGCCACGCAAGATTACGAAACAAACAAAGAGAAAGACGACATCTGCGTTTGCACGATCCGGCGTGAAGAGAATGCTTCCCTCTCCAGAGTCCTCCCTGGCCGCGAAGTCTACGAAAATCGAGAGGCCTTCGGCTTCGAGGTACGCTTATGAACAAGCTGATCCTCTGCGAAGGAGCTACGGATGCTATCCTGCTGAGCTATTATCTGAACAAAGTATCCGGCTGGACCTTCTGCAACAAACCGCCAAAAGACATCGCAATCCGGGCAGAAGACCACAACCATTCAATCAACTGGTACAAGAAAGGCGACGACCGACTTTTAATCTGCGGCGTGGGCGGCAAAGATAATATGCTTCCCTTCTTCCGCAAAAAGCTTCTCCGATCCATCATTGATGCTGCTGCTTTTTCCAAAATTGCATTGGTCTTGGATCATGACAATCTTTCGATTGAAGACATGGAATCAAAAGCATCATCAATACTGACGCCGCTCGTAAAGGTCATGAGGAACCAGCAATGGATTAAAGCCAAATATGTTGATTCATATGGAATGGAACAACCCTTAGAAACACTCCTTGTCGTTGTTCCAACCGAACATCAGGGAGCCCTTGAAACGATCATGTTGGATGCCATCTCTGAGGATTCCTACGACGCCGTGATTGTCGAAAAGTCCGGCGACTTTGTAAAGGAAATGCGAACTGTCGCATCCAAATATATCAACAACCAAAGAACCCAGCTGAAGGCGCACCTCGGCGTCACCTGGGCCATACAATACCCAGAAAAAGTGTTCCACCAAATTGACGAACAAATCCAAAGCGTCGAATGGGATAAATCAGAGACATTACACGAATGCTTTAAAGCATTAGAAGAAATCTAGCCCCTCTGTGGTGAAATCTGGGCTATAAAAGCTATGCGATTGTTAAATTCAGGGAATACTGCAATAGTCTAATTGAAAAGATGCTAACTATCGCTGGTTAGCTCGGTTAGAATTAAGTGATTGTCACAAGAATAATCGCCGTCCTAGCCTGGGGGTAATTTTTTTGTGTCTTATCATGATTAACATCAATCGAAAATCCGATGACGAAGCCCCCTTGGCATTGCGCCAAGAGGGCTTCGTCATTTCAACGCTATCATTTGTATGGTTTCTTTTCAGAGTTTCAAGAGCAAGGAAACCCATTATTCTTTGCGATTCAACACGGTAGCGATAATGTTTGCCATTATTCCCAATTCACCCATCCGACTTTCAAGCGCCTTCTGAAGACTATCCTCTCCGTACACGCTCATTACCTCATCCATTTCCCAAATATCCCCAATTTCTTGCATCTTTTCGATAAACTCGCGCGCTTCTATCTTTGTCATTTTCCATCCTCCTGCTTCTGTTGTTGATACAGCTAAACTTCGTCCTAAGTAATCATAGTTTCGCAATTAACATAATGCAAAGCAACCGCTCGAAACATTACCAGCCAAGAATTTACCAAATAATCTGATCTTCAGATATCTCATTTTCGCAACCACACTCAGTGCATACCCATACCCCACAATTATCATCAAAGCCTGGTTGATCATTTAAGTATGCATCGCATTCATCACAGTACCAATCAATATCAGGAAATTTCTCACTCATAAGCATCCTCCTCTTCTTTGATCCCCCAAATTTGTCAATGTCTTTATTACCGCAAAACCTCTTTTCTATCCATAGAGAGCATGGCTTAGATTCTTTCAATATGATTATTCTAAAGCGTTCCTTAGTTCTTCTTCTGTATATCCAAAAGTGCAATCATCATCCATACCATTTGACATCCATATGAGTGCCGCATCATCAACGCTCAACCCTTCATCATCGTATCCATCTTAATCCGTGCAATAATCACAAATATATGTTTCGCCATCCCAATACCCGTCAAAATCACGATATCTTCTCATGCGGCGTCCACAATTCGGGCACATTGCGTATCTGCTCACATTCAATCCCCCTTCCATACCTTTGTCTTGCAATTGCATCATAAAGCAGCCTCGGAAATCGTAAAACCGCAATTCCCGCATTTCCAATACCCGTCGCCGTACGGGAAATCTCCAGATTCGTCATGCCCATAGAAATCCATTATGTTGCCGCATTCCGGACACTCTGGGTGATCAGAATTAAAATCGCTTTGCCATGGGTAGTTCACGGCATGCTTAAGTTTCTTTTTCCATGTGAATAAACTTGCCATACGAAACCCCTCCTTTTAATTCTTCGGCTCAAACACACATTTTCCAAGTTTCGCTATCATGTTCATTTAAATCATTTCTCGTCTTTAACGGTAGCTCCTATTTACAATCTATTTAACAATAGAGTCAAATGTTAATTATGCTGCAACACCTCCTTTTACATATGCCTCAACCCATGTTTGCCCAGCCAAGAGACTTATACCATATTTACTAGCTTCCGCGATCTTTCCTGACGAGGCATGCCATCCTTTTGGAAGGTTACGTATATGCATTTTCACCTCAATCGGAATCACCTCTACATTTGACGCCACAGCCTCAACTGTTTTGTGTGCAGGTTGCATTGCGGATTTAGCAACTGCTTTTAGAGTTTCTTCTCCAATAGCATTCTCCGAATGTCTCACAACACCTCTAAGCGAATTCCACAATGTCTTGATGGCCGCTTTATTCTTAATTCCAAGAACAAGCAAAACCAATGCCCCAATACTAATACCAGCTATGACAAGTTGCTTCTTGTGCATTTTGATCCAATTAATGAGTTCATGGCGTTTTCCCATTTTCTTTTCCTCCCGCTTCCTTACTCCCATCATCTTGGGTAACAGATAAAAGGTTCCAAAAAGAGTATACACCTAAACACAATGATTTAGCGTTCACATCTTGTGGACTCACATCGCATGGCATCATGGAATGAGCTTAAAATAACCTGAGGCATAATGATTTCCAACATTGGCAAACGCCTTCATCATCTCTACGCCTATCCGTTGGTTGAATCCCCACCCCAGGTCGTTATCAACAAGATTCCATATATACTGTAATGCCAAATAGTAATCAGCCAGTTCCGACCAGCCTTTAGATTTTTTCACAAATGTTAACAGTTCATTCATAAATGCCCTCGTCTCATCGTCATCAATTTCTTCAAGCAATTCTTTCGTGTCAGCCAAAAAAGACGAATCCATGCTTTCTATACATTCTCTAACCGCCTTATCTTTATTAACGATCTGCACAAGTGCGGCTGGCTGTTTAGCCAAAGCATATGGAATACTCTTCATCATCAGTTTTACCAAATACCATAAGCCCAAAAGATTCGCTGCTGCCTCTGCCTTAATGTCTGTATCTTTTACGGCGACCAGGTATCCTTCCCAAAATGCATCGATATTATTAAATGCTTCCTGTTTTGTCAAAGCTAAATAACTATAAAATGCCTTATGCGCATCATATGCCTTTTTAAAATCACCATTTCCCAGTGCTTTTGTAGATGTAACAATCGGAACAAAACCGTCAATTTTCTCCCAGAAAGTATTCTTGTTTACCAAAATTTTATCAATGGATGAATAATCGCCGTATGCGAGTTCCTCAACAGAAATCATGAAATGATCCGCAATATTCTTAGTTATTCTTTCATTGGGCACCCTCGCTCCGCTTTCGTAATTTGACACAGCGTTTTTCACTACATGCAAAGCCTCTGCAAGCTGTTCCTGTGTTTCGCCGAACGCTCTTCTAAGACTCCGTAAATTTTCACTCAAACGATAGGACTCTCCCATTTCTCCACCTCCTCCAAATCACGGCTTGGGGTAAATAGCCTTCTTTGCTGACATGTTCCACTGTATCAAACAACAATTAATAACTTACTCTTCATAGACATAACAACCGTCATTATCTTTCGTTACCCTATGCCCGCGTTCAATAATTCTTTGAACAATTTTCTCTAACCCCGGGGTAACAGTGCGCTTTTCACTTGCCATAAGATGATAACAATTAATCTGTTCGATACAATAACGGGATTCATCTTCTCCTGTTTCATCGAGCAGAAAGCCAAGTTGCTTTTCTAATTCTTCTGAATCGCCATAACATGAAGCTATTAACAAAACATCTTTACGTGCTCTGACTATACCCTTATCCGAAGCTCTTTTTAAAAATGTGTAGTATCTTTTTTCAGTCAAAGGATCTGTTCTTGATACCCTATAATGCTCCATGTACGAAGTTTGTATGAAATAATACAGCTTTTGTCTTTTCTCGTCATCCGGTTCATTAAGTATTCTTTCTATATCTCTATCAACATCTCTGATCACGACCAAAAGCTCCATGTACTCGCCGCACAATTCAGCCTTTATATCATCAACTTGCTTAATGTATTTTTGCCTGAAATCTAATCGCTTAACTTCGTCGATGGATACCTCGAATTCATCAACTTGTCTAACCAACTCCTTTAGCTTTATCAGCGCCAAAAGGCCTCTTGCAAACAGCTCTTCATCGTACTCACTTCCTGTCAAATGTGGGGTTGATGCATTTCTATCTTCTCTTATTCCGCGAATGATTCTTTTAGTATCTGTTGTCAGTGAAACCGTGTTATTTACATAACAAATGACCGTAACTATCGCTGAAACATCCATATCTCGCGGCGAGTAAACTGTAATTCCATAATCTCGCATTCTTTCGAACATGGGTCTGTACTTATCACCATACCTCTTTGCCTTAATATTTCCCTCGCATGCCTGATATAAAGTCGTTTGCCATCCCGGCACCAATGTCAGAGAAAGCAAATCCCGTAATAGCTCACGTCTAAGATCATCAATTTTTCCAATAGTTTCCTTGAAGCTCATAGATTCCTCCGAATTCTTGAAACCTATATACTAGTACCCCTTAGTAGTACATATCAAACCCATTCTCAAGCGCGTCGACGTAGCGGGAGCCGGCGGCTTCGAGCATCGGGAGAATGAGGTCTTTGTTGTAGCGGACGATGGAGATGCGGTCGAGGGTGCGCATGCTCATGTGGGTGAGGCCGCGCTCGAGCTGGGTGAGGCACTCGATGGTGCCGCGTCCGGTGCCGCCGGCGCAGGCCATAAGGATGCAGCGTTTATCGCGCAGGAAGTGATTCTTGGTCGCGTCGCAGCGCCGCAGGCGGTCGAAGAACGCCTTGAAGGCCTCGGTCATGTCGGACCAATATACTGCGCTGATCCAAACGATACCGTCGGCGTCAGCAAGCGTCTTGTATATGTCCTCGAAGTCGTCAGGAAGAACGCATGCGCCGGTCTTGTTGCAGGTGCCCCAGCCGTTACCGCAGGCGCGGCAGTGCTCAAGCTTTTTGCGGTTGAGGTGGATTTCGCATATCTCTGCGCCGGCCGTCTCGAGGCCTTTGATGAATTGGTTTTTCGCGGACGCCGTCAGGCCATCCACATTCGGGCTAGACCATACAATTGCAATTCTCTTCATAGCTCGTTCCTCCTGTAAAAATTTAAAAATGTTTCAATCAGATACTTGATATGTGTTTATATCAAATACAACAAAATCATGAGAACCATGATCAAGCACAATGTTAGAACCATATATCTTTTGTAATATGGTTTCATTCATAATCTCGCCACTATTCCCATAAGCCACTATTTGTCCATTATCAAGGAAGCATGCGTCACTGTCAACGGAAAGGGCATGGTTCGGGTTATGCGTTGTCATGATGATAGTTTTCCCTTCATTAGTCAGGTCTCTGAATGCTTTAAGAATATCAACCTGCTTCCCGATGTCAAGGGCGCTAAGCGGTTCATCCATAATGATAATCGGCGTATCCTGAATAAGGCTCCTTACAATTGCAATCATCTGTTTTTGACCGCCACTTAGTTTATTAAACTCTATATCTAAACAATCAATCCCGAACCTTAAAGCATATCTTTCTATAACTTCATAATCCGAATCCGCTAACCTGTTCAGCAAACCGCCGTACGGCGTTCTTCCCAGGGCAAGATAATCCATTACCTTAAAATCAGCGTTAAGTCTAATCACTTGAGGCACGTAACTGACGAGCTTACTCATGGACCGATAATCCAAATTCTTAATGTCATTTCCGTTTATAAGTATCTTACCTGACTGGGGAGACAAAAACCCCATTATGTTTTTCAACAACGTTGTCTTTCCGGAACCGTTGTTTCCCATAATGAAACAGATTCGTTTCTCCGCGATCTCTGCTGACAGTTTCTTCAGTACCATGTTTTTTTCGTAGGAGAAGCACACGCCGTCTAGGCACACCGCACTATTGCTCATTGATGTATCTCCCCCTTCTTGCCAAGACCACAGCATAGATGATTGCTCCCACAAATCCCGTGATGATGCTCAACGGAACCTCATTCACCGACACAAGTCTGGATAAAGTATCGACAATCATGAGAAACAGGCCGCCGCTCACCGCCGCAATCGGAAGCGACACCCGAACGTCATCTCCCACTAATGCACGCGCAATATGCGGAATGACCAATCCGATCCATCCAATGTTACCGCTTATGGAAATGCAATTTGCCGTCAACATGGTCGCGCATGCCACGATAACCAGTCTGTTAAACCTATAGTTGACTCCCAGCGATTGAGCTTCCTCCGCCCCCAACGATATAACGTTTATCCGCCATGCCATGAGTAACAGTATTAAAAATGGAACTATACTGATTATAAAGCTATATCCCACTTCATCCATTTGTATTCCGACCAAACTTCCCATGATCCAAAACACAATGTCTGCCAGCTTATCCTGTTTATCTGCCACGTACTTAATGAGCGCCAAAATTGAATCCATGAACGAGCCCACTATAATGCCTGACAGCACCAGCATAAGGGATGAATGGTTGTGAAACAGCTTGGGCAGCGTAATTGCAATTAAAACCGTCAGAAAGCCAAAGAGAAAAGCCAATGCCCTAATCATAACGGCTGACATTCCAAACAGAATTGCAATGCCAGCCCCCACGCAGCAACCAGACCCAACGCCAAGAATGCCTGGCGAAACAAGCTTATTGTTAAAAGTAGTCTGGTACACCAATCCCGATATCGCAAGGCACGCTCCAACGACGAATGATGCGCATGCCCTCGGAATGCGAATGTTCTGCAGGATCTTTACCATTTGAGCACTTCCCTCCGTATTTTGCCAGAAGGAAAGTATAACGCTCACGGGATTTTTAATTCCGGCGCGGCCCACGGAGACTGACAATACGAAAAAGCACGCAGTAAAAAAGCACAGTAACAGAAGCGTTCGCATAAAACGACGCTTCAGCGTTACCATTTGCTTTTTTGCCGATCCTTCATCAATCATTGGATGACTCCATTCTAGTCCCGTCAGGGTTCAGGCCTTTGAGCAGATTTTCAAGCTGATCATCGTTAAGGGACTGGTTATAATATTGCTTGTAGAATTCTCTGAGATCATCAATTCCGTTAAAAGCATGCTTGTCCGGATAAAGAAGATGGGCCGTGTAATCCAACATCAGTGGCAATTCAACCGAAAAGCGATCGTAAGACACAAAGCTTGTCGGCATGAGAAAAACGCGGTCGTTCTTTACTGCAGGCACATCTTGCCACAATGGATCACTCATCAAAACATCCTTTGCCGTATATTCAAGCCATCCACATATAAAGATTGTGTCCGGACGCAGCGTCAAAGCCGTTTCCTGGTCAATTTCGTCAATGCCTTCATAAGGAGAGGTCACCAACTTACCGCCGGACGAATTGACCCAAAACTCAACGAAGCTTCCGCCACCACTTGTCAAATAAAGCGTATCCCTAGTTGCCTCGGCACCCGTTGCGTCGACATAATATACCCTGTGCCTGTCATCTACCGAAACACCTGACAGATCCTTAGCTATTGTTTCAATCGTGGTGTCCAACTTGGTCTTCCATTTAGAGGCATAAGACTTTGCATCCTTACCAAAGATTTCGCCCAACATGTCCAATGCAAAGTATAGTTCTTCTTTATTCGTGTACTTAAAGCATACGGCATTGATTCCTGATTTTCTTAATTCTTCCGCATATTTAGCATCTTTAATTATTACAAGATCAATGTCCTTGGCGATAAGCTCCTCTGCATTAGGATTCTTTCCAAACAATGCCACATCATTAAACGTTTCGTCAAATACATAAACCCAGGATTGATTTAGAATGGATCCATGCGTACCGACGATCTTATCTGACAATCCCATGGCAGTCATGAATGCCACAGCCGAAGGATTTGTAACGACAACCTTGTTCAGGTCACTTGGAATCTCCACTTCCGCTCCACTGCAATCAGTAATTATCTTAGTTTTAGCTGCCGTATCGGTTCCACACCCTGCCAACATACCAATCATCAGAGAAATAAACGCCAACAATAGAACTGACTTTTTCACTACGCATCTCCTCCCCATCTCTTTTGTAACTTGTCTCCCTGTAACGGACGAAAGATAAACCAACGGACCGTCGAGATTATTCCCGACGGTCCACTGTATAGGTCATTTCTTCTGAAAATGATCTATCGTCTTATGTAATATTTTATTACTTATTTGCCTGTTAATCAATATCATTATCTTGAACAGATTTAATCAAACTTTCAATATTGACCGTTAATCATTACAATTTCTAAAATCTTCCTCGGACTCATAAATATCATCCGCAGAAATGCTATTCTTGTGTCCGCACTCGGTGCACTTCCACACATAATGATGATCATCAAATCCAGGTTGATCATTTAGATAAGCATTACAGCGATCACAGTACCAATCAATGTTCGGAAACCTTTCTCCCATAGCAATCTCCTTTCACTCAATCCATCAATTATCATCAGTTTCATTTTGAGCCGATGTGGTTAACTCCATCATCCGTTGAAAATAAGTTTCCTGGTCGATTTCTTCGTCATGGTACTGCCTCATCAACTCATCAACTTGCTTCTTAAGTTCATCCTTGGTCATTTGTCATCCTCCTCATTTAGGCGCTTACCAACTGAGTTCCTAAGTTCTTAAACAACTCTCCTAAGCTTACCGAAAGCGTTTCCTCCTTTCCGTCGCACTTTGCGACTTCATAGTATTTGTTGAATTCCAAATGTCCACTTTGCATCTTAGAAAACAAAATTGCCGTATTCAAGGCATCCGATAGTCCATCGTGTTCCCTTTCATCTCCACAAATATCCGTAGCAATAAGTGCTTCCTTTAGGGAGTATCGCCTGTATGCATCAACTTTCTTTCCAAAGAGCTCCTGGCAGTCAATCCATGTTTCAAGCAGAAGATCTAGCCGATCAAACAAGTGATTCTTCAAGGTAAGTTCTTTCTTCAACTGATTTTTGTCGGTCATACTCCAAGAAACAATCGTCACTTCTTCATCTGGCAGCCATTCCAAAAACTCTGTTATGGCATCATTGATGACAGGTGCTTCTTCTAGCAGTTCATTGCTAATACCCGTTAGGCCTTCTATGTATGAATCTATCCAACCAAACTGCGGTTTAACATATGTCGAAAACTGGTCTACAATATTGAAGTCTTCATCCACTAAAACTGCACCAATTTGTATGATTTCAGTCCCTGCCTGATACAGATGAGATGTGCCCTTGGGAACCTTGCACATTTCTAGGTCTATCACTGCATAACTACTCATAAAGCACCTCCTTTTCTTAAGCATCTATTCCGTCTCATCGCTGGTCTTTCACTGACTGATTTGTACTTCCTCTATGATATCATGATAAACGAAAAATGCTGCCAAATATACTCACAAAACTCCACAATAAATCGTTCTAAAATGCAATAACAGAGGCAGTTTCCTCAATTTCCAGGCAGCCGATTGTCGCTTCTATTCTCTAGCTTGCATTTTAAATTGATCGTTATAATTCTTTGACTGCACAGTTTCCATGATTTAATCGACTTCCAAGCTCTTTTTTAGTGCACTTGTCTTGGAAGCCTGCATATCACTGTTCTGGATCTGGTATCTATGCCACTTTTTCATTTATCCCAGGCGCAGCTGCATTTGAAACCTTTTTACTTCTAATAAGAGTTGCATAATCCGCAACCATTTTGTAATATCCTCGTGCATGGGAGTAGAAGTCATATTTAAATCTTGGATTGCCATCTCTTAAAACCAGCTCAATAAACTCGATCCTGTCGCGTAAGATTTCGCTCTCTGTTTTGTTGACATGTATCGCAATTGCTCTTGACATTTTCATCCCTCCATTTTCTAAAACAATTCAACAAGTTTTTGTGCGTGACCAGTGCCTCTTTATGTAACCGCCTGCTTAACAGGCGGTTACACTCGCCAAGTTAATCATCAATTGCTTTTAAACTTTTGTTTGACGCCATGTAGATAAGGATAACTATCACATCGTCAATTGGTCCCGGACACACATCCACCGGGGAAAGTACATACACCAGCATCAGTACAAAAAGCATTCCTTTCAATACTCCGTTCATCGTTTTTCCTCCTTTTCATTACTTTGTTGCTTAAATATCTGCCTCTAACTAGGTTCTACAATTTCATTATGTCATATTACACTGACCTTAATATAAAAACAGATTCCAAAACCCATCCTCCTCTTACTTGCCTACAAACCTTCCAAAAACCAATCCCAATCCAAAGATTGCCGCCACCGCCGCTACTTGTTTCATGTAGCTATGTGCTTTTCGTTTCGTACAAGACTTAGCATCATCTTCCGTCAAAGTATGTCTGACATAATTCTTATCCGCCATTACTCTTCTTGCGTCGTACAAATCACTTTCTACAATAACAACCTCAGCCCCATTTGCTTCGATAACTGCTTCTGTACTTCCCTCCTTTTGGGCGGGCGCTTCTTCCAAGATTGCCATAACGATCGCAAAATCCTTCTTAAACTGCATAACGTCAAAGTCAAGTGAATAAAACTCCTTGTTCGCAGCGGCTTCAATTGCCGAAGATATTTGAAGCATTGCGTCGTCGTCTAAGTACTGTCCGCTACGGAAATCGTCAATCGTCCGATTCAACATGCTTACGAAACAGGTTTTAACCTGATTGCATTCATTGTGAACCTCGATGTGAGAATTGGTAAACACAACGACGCTCTGGATGCAGACCTCTTCACCCCCTACCAAGCTAATTACATTGGCCAAAAGTTTTTCTTTTATGGACATCTTCTCAGCTATGTTACAGTCAAGCCTTAAAAACTCTCCCGTACTGTAATAGTCGCCTTTCGCATCTATGTGTATGTCTTTTCCGGTATTCTTAACTTCCACGATGGTGATGCCAGCTGAATTGATTACCACGGCATCCAGTTCTGTTCTAAGATCACCTTCTGAGAGTTCTACATTTCTGAGGACAATGTTTTTTCTTCTAAGGTACTCCAGGCTTTTAAATGCTTTGTATTCTCCTTTATTTCCAGAGATTTCCGCACGAATCATGTTACAGACCATCTTACAGTCATTCATAAAAACCTCTAACTCTTTGTCTGCCACGTGACCTCGTTCTTCGTTCAAGGTCTGTAGATGTCTTTCCACATCATATAACCGCAGATCAGCAGTGTTTGCATGCCCTTCGTCAAATGTAAGTTCCACCATTTCCTTTTGAAGCTTTAATAACTCAGAAAGTATCTCACTTTTGTGATATGCACTTTTCTCAAACGCTTTCATGCTACTCTGCAATTCTATTACTCTTTTACTATTCATTTTTTCATCCTCCATTTTTTGTTTGCGATATATGTATGTTTTTGCCTGGTAACTAAGATTATTAAACCACGGTTTACATCGCCCTTTATAAAAACGGATTCCAAAAAAAGAGCAGGCATCGCCTGCTCTCAAAGAACCACAGGGTAACCAAACTTGTTGAGGGGCTGTCTTCGTGAGGGTACTTCGTGAGGGGCAAACTTGAGGGTCTTTCATGAGGGGCTGGTTTGAGGGTTTGGTTTGAGGGGCCGTGCGCCAAAACGTCAAAAA
>JAEEGH010004328.1_pt1 | contig 36548 bp, 27 predicted proteins | sample 9134181 | NCBI WGS metagenome assembly JAEEGH01 (sample SAMN16246544, study PRJNA631951) | gut metagenome | biome: gut microbiome; feature: rumen; material: DP-attached | host: Bos | place: Iran: Karaj | collected 2018-10
TGCGCTGGCTACTCGCGGTTTCCCGTACTTGATGCAATTGATAGGTTACTATGTGATTCAATATACTTCGGATGGTGGGACTGTTGACGCTGCAATTATGGATAAGGCGGAGAAGTCAGCTATGGGAGATATGGAAAACAATGTGTTTAAACCGATTCTGAGTCCGCTGTCGGACAACGACAAGATATTCCTGAAGGCGATGGCTAGACAGGGAGAAACCGTTTCAACAGCTAAGCTACAGGCGACATTGGGCGAAAAGGGTCCTGCTATTCAACCTTATCGCAAGCGACTGCTTGAGGCTGGTGTCATCGAGGCACCAAGGCGAGGCGAGCTAGTGTTTGCTGTACCGTATCTTTCGGAGTACTTGTTGAATGAAATGAAAGAATAAGATGACAAAAGAAAAGGATATAATATGGGTGGAAAGCATCTTGAAAGCTACCCCCAATGCTTTGCAACACATTGCTGACAACAAATCTGTTGCACAGAATTTGCGTGATGCTTTCCCGCACCCTTATACATTTGACGATGCAGCGACCTTTCTTGACAATGTCAGACAAGGGAAAATGGGGATAGTCTATGGCATATTTCTAAATTCCGGCGAGTTGGTCGGCGTCATCAGTCTGACACCTGGCCGTGATATCAATCGCTATTCTGCCGAAGTCGGTTATTTCGTTGGTGAGCAATATTGGAACAGAGGTTATGCTACTGAGGCATTAAGGCTGGTCGGGAACTTTGCTCAATTCAAGCATGGATTAAAACGTCTTTATGCTACGGTATTCGATTCTAATCTTGCCTCCATGCGTGTTCTTGAAAAAGCTGGATTCAAAAAAGAAGGAATAATGAAGTCCTCGGCCGTCAAAGACGATAAAATTCTTGATGAGCATTTGTACGGCCTTGTATTGGGGAAAAGAAATATTAAGATTATTGGGCGTTGCAAGTTTTAGAAATCCACAAAGCCAATTCCTCATCCGCCCAAAAATTGTTGAGATTCATTTCCATATTATTCAGTCTTTAAAGTCAATTATTCGCTTTTCACCCCCAGTTCCAACAATTCTGCTACAATCTCGGGGCTAATTATCCGCATTAGGCTATCGTCTTCGCGACCTCTCGACAACAAGTTCATGCTGCCATACCAAACAAGAGACTGGTCGATGACGGCATAACGTTCATGACAACGATTCTGTGTCTTCACACATATCCCAACCGATGTAAGCCGTTCCAATAAATCCGTATGATGCTCACGACCATCCTCTGGATAGTCCTCTAGTCTCAAAGTAAAAATGGTGATGACTACGCCTCGCTTCTGCAATGTCTCTCTTTGACGTTCCTATTTCCAACGACCGGGCCCTTTGTTTGAGGAACTGGTCAGGCGATAAGAACTGCTGTTGTAGCTTCTTTTGTTTCTTCTTTGCCATAAACTTTATTATTATTTTATCTGTTTCATTACATAAACATCAATATTCCTACAACCGTCCTTCTGATATTCTCTTTCGCTGTCGCGGGTTGAAGGGCGATTTCGAGGGGCAAATCGGGAGAATTGATGCAGGCGACGCGAGAGAAACCAGCATCGAGGAGGAGTTGTTCGTCGGCTATGCGACCGGCTATCAGCATTACGGGGACGTCGTGTTTCTGGGCGCGCTGGAGGATGCCGAAAGGCAGCTTGCCCATGAGGGTCTGACGGTCGGCAGAACCCTCGCCAGTAATCACAAGGTCGGCATCTTGCAATAGGTCATCGAAACGGATGGTGTCTAATAGGAGGTCGATGCCTGAGCGACACTCTGCATTCATGTATTGCAGGAAAGCATAGCCTAAGCCACCTGCTGCGCCGGCACCTGGCATGTTTTGGCAATCACGACCCAGATGCTTGGCTGAGGCCTCCGCAAAGCGTTTGGCGCGCGCATCAAGAGCAAGGACTTGTTCATGTTTCGCTCCCTTTTGTGGAGCGAACACGTAAGCAGCGCCATTCTCACCACAAAGCGGATTGGTGACATCCGTTGCTATCGTAAAGCGAACGTCATCCAATTCGTGCACATCATCCCAACTGCTATGTTTGGCAAAGGCATCAATAATCGCGCGCAGCATACCTATTCCGCAATCACTGGTGGCACTTCCGCCAAGCCCTACGATGATGCGTTTGCAGCCTTTACGAACAGCATCCACCACCAGCTGGCCCGTGCCATAACTCGTTGCCACTATTGGATTGCGCTCTTCTGACGAAAGCAGCGTTAGTCCGCTGGCCTTGGCGATCTCTATCACCGCCGTATCGCCCTGCACCAGATACTGCGCCACAATCGTTCGCATCAACGGGTCTTTCACGTTGACCTCTACGATTGAGCCGCCCATCGCTGCCTGGAATGCCTCTAAAAATCCTTCGCCGCCATCGCTTACAGGTACTTGCAAGACATTTGCCTCAGGCATCTTCGCAAGAATACCCTCACTTGCCGCCTGATTGGCCTCAGCCGATGTCAGACAGCCCTTAAACGAATCTATTGCTATAATAATTTTCTTCATAATTCTATCTCTGGCTCCCAAAGATGGCGGGACATGTCAACATGGCCGTTGGACTTGAAGTGGATGCCTTCTTCCTCTAAGAGCGGACGCTGACGGCTCCAGCCTGGGGCTATGCGGCCTTCCTTGTTGACCACACGATGGCAGGGCAGAGACTCGGCACCTGGCGTATAGCGGAGCGTGCGACCAACCATGCGAAAATGGCTGGGCCAGCCTGCCAAGGCAGCGATATGGCCATAGGTGGTCACTCGTCCGCGAGGTATCTGGCTGACGATGTTCAGCACGGCATCGCGAAAAGCCCGTGCTTGTTCTGGCGACATTCGGTCCGGATAGTCGTGCATCGGCTAACGTTTCTTTTTAGGCTTAGGTTCTGGCAGGACCTTGCAGGTTTCGCGCACGATTAAAGAAAGGTAATCACGATCGTCGACATCAGCAATGTAGAAGTAATCCTTGGCCCCTTCGTAAGGCGGACGCATATCGATGACACGCAGCAGAGGGCGGGCGACGTCAGTGGGTTTCAAATAGAAACAGTTGTCACAGATCAGTCCGAAGATCTTCCCATTGCAGTAGATGCCGTAGTCGCCGAACATCTTTTTTGCTATAATCTCGCCTGCCCCACTACACTGGTCGGCGATGTATTGCACAAAATCAGAATTACTTGCCATTTTTATCACATTTGTTTTTGATTGCACAAAGATACGGCAATTCTGCGAGACCACAAAAATTTTTCCTCGAAAAGTGTAGACGAGTCCTCCATTTGATATATATCAAGGTTTTGTGTGCGCACACATCAATAACGGAAATGACGATTTGTAACAAAATGAGGGCGTTTCGATGCAAAGTGTAACAAAATGAAAAGAAAGAGACTGTAAAAACTAACAAAATGTCAGTTCGTTAAAGTTTTAACAATCAAACTGAAAGAAAAATGAATGAATATTTATCAAAACGTCGTACCTTTGCACTCGATAATTATCAAAGTGTAACCCAAAGAGAGGGTTGAGAGTAATAATAATTAATAAGGTAAAAAGGTATGAAAAAGATTGAAGCAATTATCAGGAAAACGAAATTTGAGGAGGTCAAGGAGGCCTTGCTCAGTTCGGACATCGACTGGTTTGAGTACCATAACGTACACGGCATCGGACAGAGCCGTCAGGAAAGGATCTATCGTGGCGTGCAGTATTCTACGGACGTGATTGAGCGTGTGGCACTGACCATCGTTTGTCGCGATCCGCTGGTGGAGCCGACAGTGAAGGTAATTCTGAAAGTGGCCCATACGGGGGATGTCGGCGACGGTCGTATCTTCGTGAGCGACGTGATCGACACCTGGAGTATCCGCACAGGCGAACACGGCGACACTGTTCTTAAGGATAAGAAGTGAACAGTGAATAGTGAATAGTTAATTAGGATAACAAACACAAAAACTTTTAGGATATGAACGAAATTGGATTATCACTCGATACTGTATGGATGCTATTGGCAGCCATGTTGGTTTTCTGGATGCAGCCGGGCTTTGCGCTGTGTGAGGCTGGTTTTACGCGTAGTAAGAACACGGCAAACATCCTGATGAAGAACTTTGTCGACTTCATGTTCGGCTCGTTGTTGTTCTTCTTCCTCGGCTTCGGCTTTATGTTCGGAGGCGACGTGCTCGGTGGTTTCATTGGCGCGCCCAACTGGGGCAACCTGAGTTTCTACGAGAGCGACCTGCCCGTAGAGGGATTCTTGATTTTCGAGACCGTTTTCTGTGCTACTGCTGCCACCATCGTCAGTGGTGCTATGGCTGAGCGCACGAAGTTCTCGATGTACCTTATTTATAGTGCTGTCATCTCGCTGATCATCTATCCCGTTGAGGGACACTGGACCTGGGGCGGTGGCTGGCTCTGCAACGATGCTGCCGACGGCTTTATGATGAAGACCTTCGGTGACGTGTTCCACGACTTCGCAGGTTCTGCCATCGTGCACTCTGTGGGTGGTGTGCTCGCTCTGATTGGTGCGCTGGCACTGGGTCCCCGCGTTGGTAAGTACGCCAAGGACGGTAAGAGCCGCGCTATTCCTGGTCACAACCTGACGATGGCCGCTCTGGGTGTATTCATCCTCTGGCTCGGATGGTTCGGTTTCAACCCGGGTTCTCAGCTCGCTGCTTCTGGTGAAGTGAACCGCATCGCCATCTCTCACGTGTTCCTGACCACCAACCTTGCTGCTGCTGCCGGTGGTGTGGCCACGATGTTCCTCACCTATATTAAATATGGTAAGCCCTCGCTCTCTCTGACGCTGAACGGCGTGCTGGCAGGTCTCGTGGGTATCACGGCTGGCTGTGACCTCGTATCGCCCGTAGGTGCTATTGTCATTGGTTTTGTCTGTGGTATCGTGCTGGTCTTTGCCATTGAGTTCATTGACCACAAGCTGCACATCGACGATCCTGTGGGTGCCTCTTCTGTACACGGCGTCTGCGGTATCCTGGGTACGCTGATGACGGGTCTGCTTTCTACAAGCAACGGTGCGCTCTACGGTGGCGGTTGGGGATTCTTCGGTGCTGAGTGCTTTGGCGTGCTGGTCATCGACCTCTGGGCTGCTGCCTGCGGATTTGCCCTGTTCTTTGGTATCAAGAAGCTGCACGGCCTGCGCGTCGACAAGCGCATTGAAGAGGAAGGTCTCGATATCTACGAACACGGCGAGGCTTGCTACAACTAAGTAAAAAGACCCACCCCCAGTCCCTCACAGGGAGGGACGGGAGTGGATAGTAAAAACAACACAAGCATTTAAATATCAAAGCGTATGAAGAAGATTGTTTTATTAGCAATGGGTATGGTTATGAGCATGACCACCTTTGCACAGGACGAAGTAGAGACAACGGTTAGTGGTGACGTTGTAAGTAGTTATATCTGGCGTGGCCAGGATTTGGGTAGTGCAGCCTTGCAGCCCACACTGGGCGTAGCCTATAAAGGTCTGTCGCTGACAGCCTGGGGCAGTTACGGCATTGCCGACCCTGCTGACACCAAGGAGTTTGACCTGACGCTTGCTTACAGCATTGGCGGCCTGAACATCGGAATCACGGATTATTGGTTTAACGCAATGGATGGAGGAGATCCCGATGGCCGCTATTTCAAATACGACGCCCACTCGACGAACCACGTGTTCGAAGCCAACATTGGCTATGACTTTGGGTTTGCGTCGCTGCAATGGTATACCAATTTTGCGGGCAACGATGGCTTGAACAAGGACGGCGAGCGCGCCTACAGCAGTTACTTTGAGGCAAATGTTCCATTCCGGCTCGCTTCAGTAGAATGGACTGCTACGGCCGGTGCCGTCCCGTTCGCCACTACCGCCTATAATGGCTGGACCAGCGGTTTCGCCGTTACCAACGTGGCGCTGAAGGCTACGAAGGACATCAAGGTGACCGATTCGTTCTCCATTCCCGTATTCGGACAGGTTGTTGCCAATCCCTGTACGCAGAAGGCATACCTGGTTTTAGGTTTTACGCTGCAGCCATAACCTCCAGGTCCTTCCTTTCGTCCCTCCCCTCCGCGGAACACAACGCGGCAGGGGAGGTTTTTGATGAAAAATAAGGACAATCTACAGATAGTGTTTTTCGACTGAAATTTTGCTCCGAGTAAACAGAAAGTTTGCCCGGAGTAAACTGTGAGTTTACCCGGACTAAACTGCCAGTTTACCCGGACTAAACTGCCAGTTTACCCGGACTAAACTCAAAACGCGGTTTTAGGGCCTTTTCCGGGCGTTCCCGGCTCGTTTTTGAGCTACACGAAAAGAATTGACAAACGGAAGTGAACCATTCCGTTGTTTAACACAATTTAAGGGGCAATTGTCGGCAGGGAAACACAATTCTTTGTACCTTTGCGCAATAAACCTAAACTTTTATAGCAATGAAGAAGATTCTACTATCGCTCGCAGCTATGGCTGCCGTAGCAACAGGGTCGGCACAAAAGGTGCTGGTGCTCTACTATTCAGAGACGGGAACGACGAAGACCGTGGCCCAGGAGATTCAGAAGCAGATTGGTGCCGACATCGAGGGCATTGAGGCCGTCGTGCCTTATTCAGGTAACTTTCAGGAGACTATCCAGCGCGGACAGCGTGAGATGCAGAGCGGAGAAATGCCTGCTATCAAGCCGTTGAAGTCGGCGATTGCCGACTACGACGTCATTTTCCTCGGCTATCCCATCTGGTTCGGCACCTACGCCAACCCCATCATTACACTGGTGAAGGAGCAGGATTTTGCTGGCAAGACCATCGTTCCCTTCTGCACTTTCGGTAGTGGTGGTCTGAACACCTCGGCAGATGCGCTGACCAAGGCGCTGCCCAAGGCAAAGATCGTTGAGGGCTACGGTGTGCGTACTGCCCGCGTGGCTGCCGCCGAGAAGGAGCTCGACCGATTCCTGAAGGAAAACGGCTATAAGAAAGGTACGGTAGAAAAGCTTCCCGACTATTCTGCCCAGCAGCCTGTGACCGATGCCGAGAAGGAAATCTTCGACGCAGCCTGCTCCAGCTATCAGTTCCCCTTGGGCACTCCCCAGACTGTGGGCAAGCGTCAGACTCCCGATGGTACCGATTATAAATATACGGTAAAGAGCCGCGGCTTCAATGGCGAGGATGCCACTTCCGTCATCTACGTTACCGTAGGCAAGGAGGCCGGAGCCAAGCCCGAGTTTACGCAAGTGGTGAGATAAGTTTCTTGAAAATGACGATTTGTAACAAAATGACGCTCTGTTTGTGCAAACAGTAAACAAAATAACATCAAAATAGGCTCATAACCTTACAAAGTGTCAGTTTGAGAAAGATTTAACAAACAAATAGAAAGGAAGTCGATGGCTTCCTTTCTTTTTTGTAGTACCTTTGCAGCCAAGAAATAACAAAGTGTAACCAATAAAAAGTAAAAAGATGGAAGCATTAAGATTTCAGGTTGTCGGTGAGGCATTCAAGAAGAAGCCGCTCGATGTAAAAGCACCAAGTGAGAGACCCGCGAAGTATTTCGGCAAGAAGGTCTTCAACCGTGAGAAGATGTACAAGTACCTGCCTAAGGACGTGTACGAGAAGATGATTGACGTAATAGACAACGGAGCACGTCTCGACCGTGCCGTAGCCGATGCTGTGGCTGAGGGTATGAAGCAATGGGCCACGGAGAATGGCGTAACACACTATACACACTGGTTCCAGCCGCTGACTGAGGGTACTGCCGAGAAGCACGACTCGTTTATTGAGCACGACGGCAAAGGTGGTATGGTAGAAGAGTTCACTGGCAAGCTGCTGGTACAGCAGGAGCCCGATGCCTCTTCGTTCCCCTCTGGCGGTATCCGCTCTACCTTCGAGGCTCGCGGTTATTCGGCCTGGGACCCCACGTCGCCCGTCTTTATTATTGACGACACGCTCTGTATTCCCACCGTATTTATATCTTATAGTGGTGAAGCCCTCGACTATAAGGCACCTCTGCTGCGTGCTTTGCATGCTGTAAATGTGGCTGCTGTCGACGTGTGCCACTACTTTGATCCAGCCGTCAAGAAGGTCACGTCGAACCTCGGTTGGGAGCAGGAGTACTTCCTCGTCGACGAGGGACTCTATGCCGCCCGTCCCGACTTGCTGCTGACAGGCCGTACCCTGATGGGCCACGACTCGGCCAAGAACCAGCAGATGGACGACCACTACTTCGGATCTATCCCTGAGCGCGTCGCTGCCTTTATGCGCGAGCTGGAGATTGAGGCGCTGGAACTGGGCATCCCCTGCAAGACACGCCACAACGAGGTGGCTCCCAACCAGTTTGAGTTGGCGCCTATCTTCGAGGAGACTAACCTTGCCGTTGACCACAACATGCTGCTGATGTCGGTTATGAAGCGCGTGGCCCGCAAGCATGGTTTCCGCGTGCTGCTGCACGAAAAGCCCTTCGCAGGCATTAACGGTTCTGGTAAGCACAACAACTGGTCGCTCTCTACCGACACTGGTGTGCTGCTGCATGCGCCTGGCAAGACTGCTGAGCAGAACCTGCGCTTCGCTACATTTATTGTAGAAACGCTGATGGGTGTCTATAAGCACAATGGCCTGCTGAAGGCTAGCATCATGAGCGCCACCAACGCCCACCGTTTGGGTGCCAACGAAGCTCCTCCTGCCATCGTTTCGTCGTTCCTCGGCAAGCAGGTTTCAGAGCTGTTGGATCACATTGAGAAGGCCGATGTGAAGGATGTCCTGGCTATGGCTGGCAAGCAGGGCCTGAAGATGGACATTCCCGAGATTCCCGAGCTGTTTATCGACAATACCGACCGTAACCGCACCTCTCCCTTCGCCTTCACGGGCAACCGCTTCGAGTTCCGTGCCGTAGGTAGCGAGGCCAACTGCGCCAGCGCCATGATTGCCCTGAACAGCGCCGTTGCCGAAGCTCTGGTCAGCTTCAAGAAGCGCGTCGACGCCAAGATTCCTGATTTCGAGAAGAAACTCGCAGGCACAGGTCACAGCGCTACGTTCCACGCCATCATCGACGTGCTGCGAGAGGATATCAAGACCTGTAAGCCCATCCGCTTCGACGGCAACGGCTACTCAGACGAGTGGGTTATCGAGGCAGAGAAGCGCGGACTTGACGTTGAGAAGTCGTGCCCGAAGATCTTTGAGCGCTACCTCGACGAGGAGAGCATCCAGATGTTCGAGAGCCTCGGTGTGATGACCAAGAAGGAGCTCGAAGCCCGCAACGAGGTGAAGTGGGAGACCTACACGAAGAAGATTCAGATTGAGGCCCGCGTGCTGGGCGACCTGTCGATGAACCATATCATCCCCGTGGCTACCCGCTACCAGAGTGCCCTGCTGAAGAACGTTGATAGCGTATCTACCGCATTCCCCGTTGACAAGGCTGAGAAGCTCAACGCCCGCAACCTCAAGATTATTGAGGAGATAGCCGAGCGCACCAGCGCCATCGAGAAGGGTGTAGAGGAACTCGTCAACGCCCGCAAGCTGGCCAATAAGATTGCTGACGAGCACGAGAAGGCCATCGCCTACCACGACAAGGTGGAACCCTATCTCGACTCTATCCGCTACCAGATTGACAAGCTGGAGCTGATTGTCGACGATGCTCTCTGGCCATTGCCCAAGTATCGTGAGCTGCTGTTCATAAGATAATTAGAAAGAACTGAATGTATGAGTGACTCGAGGCTGAGATAGCTTCGAGTCACTAAAAGTTCAGAACGTATTACTATTACATCTCGAAATCAACACTATATATAGAAAGAGGTATGAAGGTTAAGAAAAGATGGATCTTCCTGATGACGGCAATGACGCTGACAGCCTTTGCAGGCTTGGCGGTAAGTGAACCGTCGTTTGAGTGTGACTGGTCGGTTATTTCGGCGGCCGACGTGGCGTGGCTCATTACAGCCACGATTTTCGTTTTGATGATGACACCCGGACTGTCGTTCTTCTATGGCGGTATGGTGGGTGCAAAGAACGTCATCAGCACCATGTTGCAGTCGTTCATCGCCATGGGACTTATTTCGGTGCTGTGGGTGGTGATTGGCTTCTCGCTGTGCTTCGGCGACGACATCGGCGGCGTGATTGGCAACCCGCTGACGTTCCTGATGTTCCAAAACGTAGGTGCCGAAGTCTATACTACACCCGCTGGCAACGTCTTGGGCGGTGCAACGATTCCGCTGGCGCTGTTTGCCCTGTTCCAGATGAAGTTTGCCATCATCACGCCATCGCTTATCACGGGTTCCTTTGCAGAGCGAGTCAGGTTCTCGGCCTACATGTTCTTCATGATGTTCTTCTTCTTCATTATCTATTGTCCGCTAGCTCACATGACGTGGCACCCCGAGGGGCTGTTCATGAAGTGGGGGGTCATCGACTTTGCAGGTGGTATCGTGGTACATGCCTCCAGCGGTGTGGCTGCCTTGGCAGGTGCCATCTACCTCGGACGCCGTAAAGCGGACACGCGTAAAAGCGAACCAGCCAATATCCCCTTTGTACTTCTGGGTGCCGCCATGTTGTGGCTCGGCTGGTTCGGCTTCAATGCTGGTTCTTCACTACATGCCGACGGCCAGGCTATTAAGGCATTTTTAAACACAAACACAGCTTCTGCCACGGCCATGATGACGTGGATTTTCTTCGATTGCCTGCGTGGCCGCAAGCCGTCGGCTATGGGTGCTGCCGTGGGGTGTGTGGTCGGTCTCGTGGCCATCACACCCTCGGCAGGTTACGTCACGGTGGGACAGAGCATCTTTATTGCTTTCGTTATCACGCTCATCTGCAACGTTGCCGTCTACTGGCGTTCGCACTCCCAGATTGATGACGCTCTCGATGTGTTTCCAACTCATGGCACGGGCGGTATTTTCGGTACGGTGCTGACGGGTATCTTCATCCAAGAAGGCCTGATTGCAGGCACGTGGGAAGGTTTTGTGATATTTCTCTACCACCTGCTGGCCATCGTTATTGTCTTCGTCTATACCTTCGCCATGAGCTGGCTGGGCTATAAGCTCATCGACAGTCTCATCCCAATGCGTGTCTCGGCTTTCAGCGAAAAGGTGGGACTCGACTTCTCGCAGCACGATGAGCACTACGGTTTGGCGCATATAGGTGAACGTGAATTGGCAGAGTACGAGGAGCATATTCGCGAAAAGAACAAATAAGTTGCTATGGATACAAAGTATATTTTTGTCACGGGCGGTGTCGTTTCCTCGTTAGGTAAGGGCATTGTTTCTGCTAGCATCGGCAAACTGCTACAGGCTCGCGGCTATAAGGTCACCATCCAGAAGTTCGACCCCTACATCAACATCGACCCGGGAACGTTGAATCCCTATGAGCACGGAGAGTGCTACGTCACCGAGGATGGTTTTGAGACCGACCTCGACCTGGGGCACTATGAACGCTTTACAGGTATACATACCACTCGTGATAACTCTATTACTACGGGGCGTATCTACAAGACTGTTATCGACCGCGAGCGTCACGGCGACTATCTGGGCAAGACCATTCAGGTGGTGCCGCACATCACGGATGAGATTAAGAGGAGGATGCTGAGGACCCCCCTATCGTCCCCCGAGGGGGACACCAAAGAAGCCTCCCCTCGGGGAGGTTCGGAGGGGGTCTTTGACTTCGTTATTACCGAGGTGGGTGGTACCATCGGCGATATCGAGAGTGCGCCATTTATGGAGGCCATCCGTCAATTGCGTTGGCAGCTTGGACGCGATGCTGTGTGTGTACACCTGACGTATGTCCCTTATTTGAAGGCAGCTGACGAACTAAAGACGAAGCCCACTCAGCATTCGGTCAAAGAGCTTCAGGGTATGGGTATCCAGCCAGATATCCTTGTACTCCGGACGGAACGCCACCTCGACAATGCCCTGCGCATGAAGGTGGCATCGTTTTGTAATGTTGATTTGGAATGCGTAGTGCAGAGCGAGGATATGCCCAGCATCTACGAGGTGCCGGTGAACATGCAGAAACAGGGACTCGACGCAGCCATTATGCGTAAGATAGGTATACCTGTGGGCGAGACTCCCGCCATGAGACCTTGGCACGACTTCCTGGACAAACAGCGCAACGCCACCCGTGAGGTACACATTGCGCTGGTGGGTAAGTATGACCTGCAGGATGCCTATAAGAGCATCCGCGAGAGTCTGAACCTGGCCGGTATCTACAACGATGTGAAGGTGCGAGCACACTTCGTGAACAGTCAGGAGCTGACGGAGGAAAACGTTGCCACACAACTGGAGGGTATGGCGGGTGTCGTCATCTGTCCTGGCTTCGGACAGCGTGGCATCGAGGGCAAAATCATCGCCGCCGAATATTGCCGTACTCACAACGTACCCACCTTCGGCATCTGTCTGGGTATGCAGATGATGGTTATCGAGTTTGCCCGTAATGTTTTAGGCTATAAGGATGCCAATAGTGCTGAGATGAACCCCGACACGCCCCATAACGTCATCGACATGATGGAAGAGCAGAAAAACATTACGCAAATGGGTGGCACGATGAGGCTTGGTGCCTACGAGTGCGAGCTCGTCGAGGGGAGCCGCGTGGCAGAGGCCTACGGAAAAGCTACGACCATCCGTGAGCGCCACCGCCATCGTTACGAGTTCAACAATAAGTATAAGGATGAGTACGAGACTGCTGGCATGAAGTGCGTGGGCATCAACCCCGCTGCCGACCTTGTAGAAATCATCGAGATTCCTGAGAAGAAATGGTACATCGGTGCCCAGTTCCATCCTGAATATTCCTCGACGGTGCTGTATCCACATCCGCTGTTTATGTCGTTTATAAAAGCTTGCGTTATATCGTAGTAACGTTATAATGTCATAACGAAAAAGAATATGGAAGAGTTGAAGCATGAGTGTGGTGTGGCGATGATCCGCCTGTTGAAGCCGCTGAGTTACTACGAACAGAAGTACGGTTCGTGGCGCTACGGTTTCAACAAGCTCTACCTGATGATGGAGAAGCAGCACAACCGCGGACAGGAGGGTGCCGGTATCGCTTCTGTGAGCCTGAAGAACGAACCGGGTACGGAGTATATGTTCCGCGAGAAGGCCGAAGGCAAGGATGCCATCACGGAGATATTCTCTCGTGTGACGGAGGAAATGGCTGGCGAACTGCTGATGGGCCATCTGCGCTATTCGACAACGGGCAAGAGCGGCCTGACGTTCGTACATCCGTTCCTGAGAAGAAACAATTGGCGCGCTAAGAACCTCTGTCTGTGCGGCAACTTCAACATGACCAACATCGACGAGGTTTTTCGTTTCCTGACGGACCAAGGACAGTCGCCGCGTATCTATGGCGACTCCTACATCACACTCGAACTGATGGGCCATCGGCTGGACCGTGAGGTGGAACGACTTTATCAGGAGGCCAAGGAGCAAGGTCTGCAAGGTACTGATATCACCGACTACATCGACGACCATGTGGAGATGGCTAACGTGCTTCGTACCACGATGAACCACTACGACGGCGGCTACGTGATGTGCGGCCTGACGGGCAGCGGAGAAATGTTCTCCGTGCGCGACCCCTGGGGCATTCGGCCTGCCTTCTACTATCGCGATGACGAGATCATCGCCCTGGCCAGTGAGCGCCCCGTGCTGCAGACCACCTTCGACCTGCAGGCTGAGGACATCTGCGAGTTGCAGCCCGGTGAGGCGCTCATTGTCCACAAGAATGGTGACATGAAGTTGGAACAGATTATGCCTGCCCAGCAACTGTCGGCATGTTCGTTTGAACGCATTTACTTCAGCCGCGGCTCTGACCGCGACATCTATCAGGAACGCAAACGATTGGGTGAGCAACTGACACCTGCCATCCTTAAAGCTGTCGACAACGATGTGGAGCATACGGTCTTTTCGTATATTCCCAATACTGCCGAGGTAGCCTATTATGGCATGACCGATGGTTTCCGCCAGCAGGGCTATAACGTGCGAACGGAGAAGGTTGTATGGAAAGATATCAAGCTGCGCACCTTTATTGCCGATAATAGCGAGCGCAACGACCTTGCCGCCCATGTCTATGACATTAGCTACGGCAGTCTACGCCCCAATGAGGATTATCTCGTCATCATCGACGACAGCATCGTGCGTGGTACTACCCTCCGCGAGAGTATCTTCAAGATTCTCGATCGCTTGCATCCAAAGAAGATTGTGATGGTGTCGAGTTCGCCGCAGATACGCTATCCCGACTACTATGGCATCGACATGTCGCGTTTGGAAGAACTTTGCGCCTTCCGCGCAGCCATCGCGCTCATCAAGGAGCGAGGTATGGAGCAAATTATTGGCGATGTATATCGGAAGTGTAAAGCCCACCCAAGCCCTCCCCAAGGGAGGGATGTCCAGATGGGGCTTGGGGAGGCTTTCAACCACGTCCGTGCCATTTATGAGCCGTTCTCTGTTGATGAGATTAACGCTAAGATTGTGGAAATGCTTCGTCCTGAGGGTATGCATGCCCCCATCGAACTGGTGTATCAGAGCATTGAGGGCCTACACGAAGCCTGTCCTAATCACCCTGGCGACTGGTACTTCACGGGACATTATCCCACGCCTGGCGGAACCCGATTAGTGAACCAGGCATTTGTAAATTATGTAGAGAAAGTATTGAAATTACAATTATAAGAAAGGAAAGATTATGTGTGGAATTGTAGCAATATTAGATGTAAAGGAGCAAACGCATGAGTTGCGTGAAAAGGCATTGAAGATGAGTCAGAAGATCCGTCATCGCGGCCCTGACTGGAGTGGAATCTATTGTGGTGGCAGTGCCATCCTCGCCCATGAACGACTGAGTATCGTTGATCCGGAATCAGGTGGTCAACCGCTATTCTCGCCTGACCGTAAGCAGGTGCTAGCCGTAAATGGCGAAATCTATAACCATCAGGAAATCCGTCGTCGTTATGCTGGTCAGTATGAGTTTCAGACGGGCTCCGACTGCGAAGTCATATTGGCACTGTATCGTGAGAAGGGCATTGATTTCCTAGAAGACCTGAGCGGTATCTTTGCTTTTGTGCTTTATGATGAAGAACGCAATGAGTTTCTGATTGCCCGCGATCCTATTGGCGTGATACCTCTTTATATAGGCTACGACAGCGATGGAACCGTCTATGTGGCCTCTGAGTTGAAAGCCTTGGAAGGCCAGTGCGAGCGCTATGAGCCGTTCTTGCCGGGCCATTATTATTGGAGTAAGGAACCTGGTATGAAGCGCTATTACCAGCGTGACTGGTTTGCGTATGACGCAGTAAAGGATAACGAAGCCAGCGTGGCTGCAATCCACGATGCCCTTGAAGATGCCGTGAAGCGCCAGTTGATGAGCGATGTACCTTACGGTGTACTGCTCTCTGGCGGCTTGGATTCGTCGGTTATCTCTGCCATCGCAGAGAAATACTCGGAGATGCGTGTGGAGGATGATTCGAAGACCAAGGCCTATTGGCCTCGTCTGCACTCATTTGCTGTAGGACTGAAGGGTGCACCTGACTTGGCAAAAGCCAAGTTAGTGGCCGATCATATCGGCACTGTCCATCACGAAATCAACTATACCATTCAGGAGGGACTGGACGCTATCCGCGACGTCATTTACTTCATCGAGACCTACGATGTTACCACCGTCCGCGCTTCTACGCCGATGTATCTGCTGGCCCGCGTTATCAAGTCGATGGGTATCAAGATGGTGCTTTCGGGCGAGGGCGCTGACGAAATCTTTGGTGGCTATCTCTATTTCCACAAGGCCCCAACGGCCAAGGACTTCCACGATGAGACCGTCCGCAAGTTAGGAAAGTTATATCTCTACGACTGCCTCCGCGCCAACAAGAGTCTCTCGGCTTGGGGCGTTGAGGGTCGTGTGCCCTTCCTCGACAAGGAGTTCCTTGATGTCGCCATGCGTACTAACCCCGAGGCCAAGATGTGTCCGGGAACCACGATGGAAAAGAAGATTGTTCGCGAGGCCTTCTCCGATATGCTACCCGAAGAGGTGGCTTGGCGCCAGAAGGAACAGTTCAGCGATGGTGTGGGCTATTCGTGGATTGATACTCTTAAGCAAATCACCTCTGAGGCCGTCACCGACGAGCAGATGGCCCATGCTGCCGAGCGTTTCCCCATCAACCCGCCGCTGAACAAGGAGGAGTACTACTATCGCTCTATCTTTGCCGAGCATTTTCCTTCAGACTCCGCTGCACGCAGCGTGAACCAGGAGGCCAGTGTCGCCTGTTCTACTGCAATTGCCCTCGAATGGGACGCTGCTTTCAAGAACATGAACGACCCCTCTGGCCGTGCCGTCAAAGGCGTGCATGAGCAGGCCTATTCTTAAGACTTTTGTAGGCTGCAAAGTTACATTTTTCTTAAAAAAACTGCCGGTATCGGTAGCTAATAAAAGGGAAAATGTGTAACTTTGCAGCCGTTATGGATAATAAATCAGGTGTACACCAGAGACCCGTTATGCTTCACCCTTTGATGTTGGCGGGAACAGGTAGTGATGTCGGCAAGAGCATCGTCGCTGCTGCATTATGCCGCATACTCTTGCAGGACGGCTATCATCCTGCCCCTTTTAAGGCGCAGAACATGGCGCTCAATTCGTATGCCACACCCGAGGGGTTGGAGATTGGTCGTGCACAGGCGGTGCAGGCTGAGGCCGCTGGCATTCCCTGTCATACAGACATGAATCCGCTGCTGTTGAAGCCAAACTCCGACCACACCTCTCAGGTAGTGCTCAACGGACGCCCCATTGGCAATAAGGATGCCTACGACTATTGGAAGAGAGATTCATCGGATATTACACAAAAAGAACCGTCCCTTTTGTGTAATTTTGACTTTAGGAAGGAAGTGTGCGATGCCTATGACCGCCTTGCGGCTCGCTACAACCCTATTGTCATGGAGGGAGCGGGCAGTATATCTGAATTGAATCTGAGAGACCATGATTTGGTGAACCTGCCGATGGCCCGTCATGCTGGGGCCGACGTGTTTCTTGTTGGCGATATTGATCGTGGTGGCGTCTTTGCCTCCGTCTATGGCAGCATTGCTTTACAGACTGCGGAGGATAGAAGACTCATCAAGGGTATTATCATTAATAAGTTCCGTGGCGATCTCCGCCTCTTCGATGATGGTCGCCGTATGCTCGAGGATATCTGTGGAGTTCCTGTGCTGGGGGTTATACCTTATTATAGAGACATCTATATCGAGGAGGAGGATAGTGTTAGTCTTGAGCAGAAACGTCGTCAACTGGCCGAGGGTAAGGTGAATGTGGCGGTGGTTTTGCTGCGTCATATCAGCAACTTTACCGACTTCGATACGCTTGAGCGCGATGCTCGCGTGAACCTCTTCTATACAAATAACACCAACGATCTGGAACGTGCTGATATCATTATTCTGCCAGGCACGAAGTCCACGCTCGATGATCTGTTGGAGTTGCGTCGTAATGGTTGTGCGCAGGCTATTGTCCGTGCCCATCGTAATGGCAAGACCGTTGTAGGCATTTGCGGTGGCTACCAGATGCTGGGCCAGACCGTTAGCGACCCTGATGGTATAGAGGGGGGCATTGCGAGCTTGCCAGGTCTTGGCTTGTTGCCTATTCATACCACGATGACAACAGAGAAGAAGACGCAGCAGGTGACGTTTCTTTTTGAAGGTCATGAGTGCCGAGGCTATGAGATTCATCAGGGCGTTAGCGATACCGATGAAGCTATCATGCAGGGTGACCATTGTATAGGAACCTATATTCACGGCTTTCTCGACAACGCGCCCGTCATAGAACATTTACTGAAGGCTAAGAGTCAAGAGTCAAGTGCCAAAAGCCAAACTTACGCCGACTTCAAGGAGGAACAATACAACCGCCTTGCCGACCACGTTCGTCAACACTTGGACATGGAGAGACTGTATAGGATATTGAGTGATGATTAACGCCCTGTCGCTGTTCATTGGCTGGTTGCTCGACCTGTTGTTTGGAGATCCCCAGCGCCTGCCGCATCCCGTAGTGTGGTTCGGCAAGGTAATCGCAGCTTGTGAGCATAGGCTGAACAGCGGAAAGTACCGAAAGCTGAAAGGTGCGCTGACGGCTTTGGGACTTATCATTGCCACTTTTGCTTTTGTGTGGTTGCTACGCAGCCTGTTGTTGGATTTCAATAAGGTATTGCTGCTGTTCTTAGATGTAATCCTTATCTTCTATTGTCTGGCGGGAACGACATTGATTCGTGAAGTACGGCAGGTCTTCCTGGCCGTCGACCGTTCGCTTGAAGAGGGTAGGGCACAGGTGGCCCGTATTGTGGGGCGTGATACCTCGGAACTCTCGGCCCAGGAAGTGCGTACGGCTGCTCTTGAGACGCTGGCTGAGAATCTTTCTGATGGCGTTGTAGCGCCCTTGTTTTGGCTGGCGCTGCTGGGGGTGCCGGGCATGATGGCTTATAAGATGATCAACACGCTCGACTCGATGATAGGCTACAAAACGGAGCGTTATAAGGATTTCGGCTGTTGGGCTGCCCATATCGACGATGTAGCCAATTATATACCTGCACGACTGACGGCATTGCTGATGGTGGTGGCATCAGGACGACTTGGATTACTTCGCTTCGTGTGCCAGAATGGTAAAAACCATGCTTCGCCCAACAGCGGCTATCCTGAATCCGCCTTGGCAGGAATCCTCAACTGCCGCTTTGGCGGTCCTCATTACTATTTCGGGCAGTTGTTTGACAAGCCTTACATCGGCAGCAACGACCGACTGCTGACAACTGCCGACATGGAAAAAGCCGTACGGATAAACCGCACGGCTGAGGTCATGATGGTGGTGCTTGTCGCACTCCGCTTCTTATGTATATGAAGCAACGATAGTATCCTTTTCCCTGTTTTCGAAACTGTTCTTGATTTTAGAAGTACTTCGTGATTTTTGCATCGTCGAAGTTATTCATTTCGTTGATCATGCGGACGGCGCTGTCGATGATGGGAAAAGCGCAGAGGGCCCCCGTTCCCTCGCCCAGCCGAAGCCCGAGGCTAAGGAGCGGATGTGCTCCCAAGAAATCGAGCATCCTTCGGTGGCCTGACTCGTCGCCGCAATGGGTGAATACCATATAGTCTTGTGAAGCAGGATAGAGACGGGTGGCTGCCAAGGCGCAGGCCGTCATGATGAAACCATCGACTAATATAACAAGGTGGCGCTCGGCAGCCCTTAGCATGGCCCCGATGGCGGTTACCATCTCGAAACCACCAAAGTAGCGGATAATTTCTTCAATTGAAGTGTGATGAGCGGAGAGAGAAAAACGATCTACCGCCCGTGATAGTACCTCGTACTTATGACGGATGCCCTCGTTGTTGAGTCCCGCTCCAGCACCGATGCACTCCTGTAGGGGAATGTTACAAAATAGATGCATCCAAATGCTCGACGGCGACGTATTGCCGATGCCCATCTCACCAATAGACAGGATGCGGCAGCCCTCATGAATACAGTCATCGACGAGGTCGGAGCCTGTTTGGATAGCCTGTTCGAACTGTTCGCTGGTCATAGCAGGCTCATAGAGGAAATTGCTTGTGCCACAGGCAATCTTCCGGTCGATGATGCCGGGTATGCTGCTCAGGTCGTGGTCAACACCCACATCAACGATACGCAGGTGGAAGCCGTGCTGGCGGCAGAACATGTTGACACCGCCGCCGCCAAGGGTAAAGTTCACCATCTGCTGCCATGTTACCTCACGGGGCGATACACTTACACCTTCGCGCTCTATGCCGTGGTCGCTGCCAAGCAACAGATGGCACGGGTGGGCTGTGCTGGGAGTCAGCGTCTGCTGGATAAGGCACAACTGCATAGCGAGTTCTTCCAAGCGCCCCAGCGATCCCTTGGGTTTGTTCAGGTTGTCAATCTTCTGCTGGACGGTTTTCTCGAATGACCAGTCAACAGGTTGTATTTCTATATTTCTCATTCTTCACTTTTCACTTTTACTGCTATGCCGCTCACCATGAGTATCACCTCGTCGGCACGGGCGGCAATATACTGGTTCATCCATCCCTGCAGGTCAGTAAACTTTCGCTGGAGGGCATTGTCGCTGACGCCTCCACAACCTATTTCGTTGGTAACGAAAATGTAGGTGGCGTCTTTTGAGGTGAAGCGGTCGAACTCCTGTTGGGCGGCCAACAAGGCTGCGTTGATGTCCAAACCGTTTTTGCCCTCACTCTCCATAGGGGTGGAGATAAAGTTGGTAAGCCACAGCGTGACGCAGTCGATGACCACCACGCATCCTGTCATGTCGTGACGGCTCAGGTAGAGTTCTTCTTCGATGTTCGTCCATTGCGTTCCTCGCCGTTCCTGATGTATGCGCACCCTTTCGCGGAACTCATCGTCCCAGATATGGGCGGTGGCCAGATATACGGGATGCTCGCTGAGCGAGAGTGCCAGCTGTTCAGCTTTCATGCTCTTGCCCGAGCGTTGTCCGCCGGTAATCAGTATGATACGTTTCCTTTTGCTCATTGTCCGCCCAGTCTTGAGAAATAGTCCATGATGTCGTCCCACGTCTTGAAGGTGTCTGTACCAAACTGTATGAGTGTGGCCATGCCTTCCGTCTTCTCAGCATCAATGAGGTAGTCGCCGTAGAGCAGGTTCTTTTGGTTGGTGAACACCGTGTGGCCATAGGCAGGAACGTTGATGTATTCATAGAGCCACGATAATGTCGAGGCATACGATGAGGCGTTGGCTGTGGCAGGCGCCACGAAGAAGAGCTGGTAGGTCTCCAGCAGTTGGCGGATGACTTTTTGCGATGAGCTGGCAGGTTTTTCCCACGGGTCGATAAGCGTATTGACGTCAATGTAGACGATGGGGCGTTCGCGACCCTCCTGGCGGTCGTCCATCCAGCGGATAACGGGCACCACGGAGTGCATGAACGAGTGGTCGTTCATGCGGTGCTCGCCATGAAAGCGGATGGCGGTGGGGTAGTGCTGCTGGAAAAGGTCGAAGGTGTTGACTGTCGTGTCCTCATCACCGAAGAGCCCGATGACGCGTTGTCGCTCTTCTTGGGTAATTCCCTCGAAGCATCGTTCCGTCATTTCCTTGTATTCCTTTACCAGCGCCTTGGTCACGATGAAGTCCTGAATGCCGTCCTGTCGGGGATTCGAGAAGTGCTGGGCGCCAATCATGCCGTGCTCTTTCATCGTATCGCCCATCTGCAGGGCAGGGTTTACCAGTATGCGGTCATAGCCTCGCAGCATCTCGGCATACATGCCCCCCATCGACGTACCTATAATAAGGTGGGGCTTCTCTTTCTCGCACACGTTAAGCAGCAATTCGAGTGCTTCCTGCGGAATGATGGGCAGGTCGGGGGCTATTACCGTTGCGTTGGGAAATACCTGGCGTATGCGTGTCACCGTACCTGACTGTCCGCTGGAGCCGAAGCCGTGGATGTACAGTATCTTTTTCCCCTTGAATAGCTCAGGGAACTGCTTGATGTAATTGTTTGTTGGTTCCATGATGGATGCAAAAGTACAAAATAACGGTCAAAAAGCCAAAGGATGGAAAAAAAAAGTGCATCTTCGTGCAACAATCTGGCTGTTTCTTCCGTCTAAAGGATAGAATGTGAAACAAAAGACTAAGGAAAAATGAAAAAGAACGTGTTTTTAGCATTACTGAGTGTGCTGCTTCTGGCTTCTTGCAAGCTCGAGTACCATACTCCCGCTGTTATTGATCCCAGCGAGACCATTGTGAAGAACGAATACCGCATGAAGTCCTTTACCGAGATGGATATTGATGTGGTTGCCAACGTGAAGTTCATTCAGAGCGACAGCAACGACTATCGTGTGGTACTCTCCTGTCCCGACAACTACGTGGAACTATTTAAGTTCGAGGTCGAGGATGACGGCGAGCTCAATATCGGCTTCGTCCGCAACAATGTCAATATCCATGCCGATCATGTCGATATTACCGTTTACGCACCGCAACTCAGGAGCCTGGATAATAGTGGTGTGGCAAGTGTCGAGATTGACCGTCTGAGTGGCCAGCGCTTTAAGGTGGAGAATTCTGGCGTTGGCGGCATCTACATCAAAGGGCTCCAGATGTTCGAGGTGGTGGCTGACTGTAGTGGCGTTGGCAGCATCGAACTGGCAGGCGTTACCGATCGCGCCCGTTTCGACTGTAGCGGTGTTGGCAGTATCCAGGCCGAGAACCTGAAGGCTAAGAGCGTGAATGCCGATGTGAGCGGTGTGGGTGGTATCAAGTGTCATGCCTCCGAGAGCATCGACGCAGAGGTGAGCGGCGTGGGCGGCTTGGAGTATGGCGGCAAGCCTCAAGACAAGAAACTCCGTCGTGAAGGAATAGGCGATATCACAGAGTTGTAATAGTTTGACCGTGGCACCTCCTTCCCTATATAAAATAGGTAGGAAGAAGGGAAGGAACTTGATTTAAATCAATAAAAGTAATAAATACACTATAAAAAATGCAAAAAGACTTGCATCTTTCCCGGAAAGGCGCTATCTTTGCACCGTGTTTTTCATAGTATTAGATTTAAGGTTAACAAAGGTTGGGGCTTAGCGAAGCCCCTTTTTTTATGCCCAAAAGTTTGGAGCGTATTGATTTTTTACCTATCTTTGCACGCAGAAAGGCTAAAACTCTAAACTCTAAACATTAAAACATTAAGAACTATGAAAAAGTATTTAGCAGAAATGGTGGGCACGATGGTGCTCGTACTGATGGGCTGTGGCGTTGCCGTGAGCCTGGGTTGTGATCCTGTTAACAACATTCCCGCTGTGGTGGGTACCGCTTTGGCCTTCGGATTGGCCGTTGTTGCTATGGCCTACACGATTGGCGGCATCTCTGGCTGCCACATCAATCCAGCTATTACCTTGGGTTGCATGCTTACAGGTCGTATGGATGCCAAGGAAGGTATCATGTACATGATTTTCCAGATTATCGGTGCCTTTATCGGCTCGGCCCTGCTGGCCGTGCTGACGGCTAACGTTCCTGGATTGGAGGGCACGGGTGCCAACGACCTGCAGGCCAACGTATCGATGATGGGCGGCTTGCTGGCAGAGATTATCTTTACCTGCGTCTTCGTGCTCGTTGTCTTAGGTGCTACCTCGAAGACCAATGGTGCCACCAACAACTTCGCTGGCTTGGCAATTGGCCTTTCGCTGGTGCTCGTCCACCTCGTCTGCATCCGCTATACGGGTACTTCGGTGAACCCCGCCCGCTCCATCGCTCCCGCTGTGTTTGAGGGAGGTACGGCTCTTACCAACCTTTGGATCTTCATCGTTGGTCCCTTCGTGGGTGGTGCCTGCGCCGCTGGTATCTGGAAGATGATACATCCGGCCAAGAACTAATCCGACCTTTCAAGTTGAAAATCGGTACGCAGCGCCCGCTGCCGATTAACTCAGCGCCCGCTGCTAATATCAGCAGCGGGCGCTGCTGATATTGTCGACGGGCGCTGCGAGAACGTTTGCCCGGCTGTTTCTCCCTCTCTGCCGCCGCCAATCTCCCAGTTTCCTACGCCCTCGCTCCCATCAAGCAACGTTGCCAAATGGCAATTAGAGCGGATGTCTATGCTGTCCGGAAAGTTTTTTGTGAATAGTTTGGTGGATTCGCAGAAAGTCAGTATCTTTGCATCCCAATCAACCATTTATTACATTCATGAAACCAACATTACTGACCTTACTGCTGATTGTGTTCAGCACTTTGGCCTTTTCGCAGGAAAGGAAAGGCTTGAAATTAGAGGAAATAGACATGCAGATGATTCCCGAGGATACGGCGGTGCGCAAGGGTGTGCTGGCCAACGGCCTGACCTACTATGTGCGCAAGAACGATAACCCGAAGAAGCAGGCATTCTTCTACCTGCTGGTAAAGGCGGGCTCCTCTGTAGAGCAGGACAACGAGCGGGGAATGGCTCACTTCGTGGAGCACATGCAGTTCAAGGGAACGAAGCATTTCCCAGGCAGTGTCATCAACTTCTTTCAGCGCCACGGTATCCAGTTTGGTCACGACAGCAATGCCTTCACGGGCTTCACGACGGTGCGCTACCAACTGAATGCTATTCCCGTGGACGATGCGCTACTGATGGATTCGTGTCTGCTCATGCTGCGTGACTGGGCTGGTGATGCAACAATTGTCGCCAAGGACGTGGAGAGCGAGCATAACGTCATAGTGGAGGAATGGCGTGCCAGGAACACGGTGTCGTTTGCCCAGCAGCTACTGAACGACTTCTTCGGCAACTCCATATACTCGGCGCGTAACCCTATCGGCGATATGGATATCGTGAAAAACTGCTCGCAGCAGTTGGTACGCAGTTTCTACGACCGTTGGTATCAGCCGCAGAACCAAGCCGTGGTGGTGGTAGGCGACTTCGACCCCGACCAAATGGTGGCAAAGGTTAAGAAAATGTTTGGCGACAGGAAGCGCGGCAAGAATGTCTCCCCCGTGCCGCCCGCCATTCCTGATAGCGAGACCCCCAAGATTCTGCTCTATTCCGAAAAGCAGCATCCCTTCGCTTCTATGGGACTGATAATAAGGTTGCCTAAGGATTCGTCGAAGCAGCATAACGTGGAAAGCATGAAGACGGACATCCTGCGTGACGAAATCAGGGTGGCAATAGAAAAGAAACTGAAAAGCCTCAAGGCGAAATATCCCGAGCTGCTCGACGGTAGCGTGATGACGGCAGACGTTGCCGACCTCAGCGACAAGTTGTGGATACTCAACGTGTCGGGGCAGCAGGATCAATGGAAGCGTACATTAGAGCTGCTGGCCAAGCAGGTGGAGCTGATACGCCGCAAGGGATTCGGCGACGACTACTGGAAGCAGGACTATCACTACGCTTGGCCGGAATACAACGCCGACTCAACGGCCATCGTCTTTGTGGATACCTTGTTTGCCAAGCACCCCAAAACCATCAGTACGCAGTATGTAAGCAGATGTGTTGCCAACTTCTTCAAAGGCGACGCCATCATCCCCGATATGGAAAAGCAGTTGGTGGACCGCCACATCAGGAACACCATCAATGCCGATGAAATACGAGAGGAGTTCCGCAAAATGACCAGCGGGCGCAACATGCTGATAGGCGTGATGCTGCCTGACAGTACCATGCTGCCTACCCGTGAGGAAGTAGAAACGGTATGCCAGCGCGTGAGGAACATGAGCGATGAAGAACTGGCTGAGGTAGAAGTAGTACAGGCGAAGAAGCTGGACAGAATCAATGTGGAAGACCTCGATATCACCACGGTGCCAGGCACCATCGTCAAGACCAAGGTGCTGAACGACAGCATCAGCGAGGTCATGCTGTCGAACGGCGTGAAGGTGGTGCTGATGAAGCAGAAGACGGAGCACAACCTGATCAACTTCATGCTCCGCCGTCCGCAGGGTTTCTCCGTGCTGAACGACGATGACATCAACTATCACGACATGCTGGGCAGCTGCTTGAGGAAATTCAGTTGCTATAATGGGCAGTCGAACGTTGTTGTAGAGGCGTTTGATGACACCTATGACCATATGGCTAAGTGGGAACCAGGCGACAGACAGAACCTGTTTAGGGTGGAGAGTGCCATGAAGATGCTCTACAAGTCGCTGACCACGAACGAGATAGATTCCGTGGAGTTTGCTGAACAAAAACAGAAACTGCAGACTTCGGCTGTGACCTTGTCGGCTCCGATGGCACAAGCGGCGGTAAAGGTGGGACTGATGACTGCTGCGGATACGAAGCGACTGATGCCGCCGTCGGCTGAGGCGATTGCTACCTACAATATCGACCACTTCCGTGAGATTGTGCGCGACTACTTCTCGAACTACAACGGTTCGGTGATGGTGGTGCAGGGCGAGGTTGAAGCTGACAGCATCATGCCGCTGATCCTGAAGTATGTCGGCGCCCTGCCCTCGAAGCCTGAGCCCGTCAGGCGGTTGACGTGGCCCGCTGACCACTACAAGACGGAGAATACGGTGATGACGGAGAAGATAGAGAACCCCGCGCCCATTTGTCAGACGCTCCTGTTCTATACCTGGGAGAAGGGCTACGAGTACACGCAGCAGTCGCACGCCCACAACGAGGTGATGAAGAGCGTACTGGGCAAGCTGCTCCTCCAGACATTGCGCATGCAGCATAGCGATGTGTACGCCCCGCAAATCCAGATGGAGGATGCCTTGCTGCCTATTCCCCACATGAGGTATACCATTACCTATGCCTGCAATCCCACCCAGCGCGAACGTATTGCTGAAGATGTGAAACGCATTGTGAAGGATATGGCTGAGGGCGACCTCATTACCCAGGACCTGATAGACAGTTATATCAAGGAACGCGAGAAACAGAAGGATGCATTTAAAGGCAATGAATACACAAAGCGCAGAGACTACCTGACGCAGGAACTGAACGGCATTGTGGTGAATGAAGGCGACACGAGCTTCATCCGTCAGGTGACACCAAAGTCGCTGAAGGCCTTTGTGAAGCAGTTGCTGAAGAAGGGCAACCTGCATGTGGGCTATCTGACAACCGAATGACGTGAAATAATTGTTTATTTTTGTTAGTAGATTTCGGTAAGTCGGAGATAATTGTTATCTTTGCAGGGCATTTAAACTACAATTGCAAAAGATGAAAAAGATTCTGATAGGGGCATTGGCACTGATGCTGACGACTTCGGTGACAGCCCAAACTGAACTAATTTCCGAGCAAAGCTCGCCTACCCGTCACCTTTGGACGCTGCAGGAGTGTATTGAATACGCCATGCAGCATAACATCACGCTCCAGCGAGCAAAACTACAGCAGCTGTCGGCCAGGGAGGATGTCAGCCAGTCGAAGGCAGCCCTTTTGCCCTCGCTCAACGCGTCGACGAGTCATAACCTCGGTTACCGTCCTTGGCAGAACGCTGGTATTACGACTGTCACCAATGGTACGGTGAACACTAAGGTAGACAAGACTTCCTACAATGGCTCCTACGGATTGAACGCCTCATGGACGGTGTGGAACGGCAACCGCAATCGCAATCAGGTGAAACTGAACAAGCTGTCGGCAGAGCAGGCTGAGTTGGACGCCCAGGAAACGGCCAACAGTATTCAGGAGAAGATAGCCCAGCTCTATGTCCAAATCCTCTATCTGACGGAGGCGGTCAAGGTAGACGAGGAGAGCCTGAAGACTTCGCAGAAGAACGAGGAACGCGGACAGGAGATGGTGAATGTGGGTAAGATGTCGAAGGCCGACTTGGCTCAGTTGTCTGCACAGCGCTCGAATGACGAATACAACATCGTATCGGCTCAGGCACAAGTGAAGAACTACAAACTGCAGCTTAAGCAGTTGTTGGAAATCACGGGCGAAGAGGAGTTTGACATTGCAATACCTGCCCTCATCCAGACTACCGACGAGTTGGCCTTGGAGGAGGTGCCGTCGTTGGCAAAGGTTTATGAGCAGGCGTTGGCTTTCCGTCCCGAGATACAGAGTGCCGAGATGGCTGTCAAGAGTAGTGACGTGAGCATCGACATTGCCAAAGCCGGACGCATGCCAACGGTAAGCCTGTCGGCGAGTGCGTCTGCCAGCACCAATTCGCTGGCCAACAACGGATGGGGCGACCAGATGAAGTCTAACTTCAATACTGGCGCGGGCGTTTCTGTCAGCGTTCCCATTTTCGACCAACGCCAGACGAGAACGAACGTCAACAAGGCCCGCATCCAGCGGGATAATAGTCTGCTGGCCTTGCAAGACCAGCAGAAACAGCTTTACCAGACCATCGAGGGCTTCTGGCTCGATGCCACGACCAATCAGCAGAAGTTCCTTGCTGCAAAGACCACCGTGGAGAGCGAAAAGCAGAGCTACGACCTGTTGCAGGAGCAGTTCCAGCTGGGACTGAAGAACATCATCGAACTGATGACTGGTAAGGATAAGCTGTTGGTGGCTGAGCAAAACTGTCTGCAGTCAAAGTATATGACGATACTGAACCTGCAGATGCTGAAGTTCTATAGTGGTAAAAGATGAAGGCCCACCCAAGCCCTCCCCAAGGGAGGGATGTCTGAATACCAGAGAGGACCGGCCTGGCCAAATGAAAACAAATAACATAATATAAACAGAACCACTCATTATGTAATAAAACATCCCTCCCTTGGGGAGGGCTTGGGTGGCCATTAAAGGCATTGTATGAAGAACAAGAAACTGTGGATTGCCGTTGGCGTTGTGGCTTTGGCAATCATTGCTTATCTCCTGCTGTCGGGCGGCAAGAAGGAGGAAAAGGTAGAGTTTGAGACCGCCAAGGTGGAACAGGGCAACATCCAGACATCCATTACGGCTACGGGAACGATTGAGCCTGTGACCTCGGTGACTGTGGGAACCCAGGTGTCGGGTATCGTGTCGAAACTGTATGTTGACTATAACTCTGTGGTAAAGAAGGGACAGGTGATTGCCGAGCTCGACAAGACCAACCTCATTAGCGAGCTGAACACCGCCAAGGCCAACCTCAGTAGTGCCCAGAGTACGGTTACCTATGAGCAGGCTAATTATAATAGGTATAAGACGCTCTACGACAAGGGGCTTGTCTCGGCCGATGAGTATGAGAGCGCCTTGCTGTCGTTCCGTAAGGCCAAGGAGCAGGTGGTGACGTCGATGCAGAGTGTGCAGAAGGCACAAACCAACCTTGGCTATGCTACAATCACCAGTCCTATCGATGGTGTGGTGCTGTCGAAGGCCGTAGAGGAAGGACAGACGGTAGCTGCCTCGTTCAACACCCCTGAGTTGTTCATCATTGCCCAGGACTTGACGGACATGCGTGTGATTGCCGACATCGACGAAGCTGACATCGGCGGCGTGAAGGAAGGACAGCGTGTGTCGTTCACCGTAGATGCTTTCCCCGACGACAAGTTTGAAGGAAAGGTTACACAGGTACGCCAGCAGGCAACTACCGAGAGCAACGTCGTGACCTACGAAGTGGTAATCTCGGCTCCCAACAATGACCTGAAACTGAAGCCAGGCCTGACGGCCAACGTCACCATCTATACCTTGGAGAAAAACGACGTGCTTGTGGCTCCTGCCAAAGCGCTGCGCTTTATGCCTAATGAAGCCCTGCTTAAGGAGGGACAGACTATAGAGGATGTAGAGGCTCTCCACAAGCTGTGGACGCTTGATGGTAACACCTTCAAGGCCCACAAGGTGGAGGTGGGTACCAGCAACGGCGTTCTGACGGAGATTGTCAGCGGTATCAATGCCGGCACCGACGTGCTCATTGACTTCACCATCTTAGGCGGTGAGGAGATGTCGCAGGGACAGCAGGCCCAGAATCCCTTCATGCCCCGTCCGAGAGGCAACAACAGGCAGCAGCAGGGAGGTAACAACCAGCAACCGAAGAAATAATGGAGAAAAAAGTCGTTATTGAATTACAGAACGTGAAGCGCTACTTCCAGGTAGGAAGTGAGACAGTGAAGGCGCTGCGCGGCGTGTCGTTCAAGATCTACGAGGGTGAGTTCGTCACCATCCAGGGTACGTCGGGAAGTGGCAAGTCGACGCTGCTGAACCAGCTGGGCTGCCTTGATACCCCTACCAGCGGTGAGTACTTCCTTGACGGTATCAGCGTTCGAACGATGTCGAAGACACAGCGTGCCCATCTGCGCAACCAGAAGATTGGCTTTGTGTTCCAGAACTATAATCTGTTGGCCAAGACTACTGCTGTGGAGAACGTGGAGTTGCCGCTGATGTATAATTCGAAGTATGATGCCAGTCAGCGCCGAGAGGCAGCCATCAAGGCTTTGGAGGCTGTGGGACTGGGTGACCGTCTGTATCACAAATCCAACGAAATGTCGGGTGGACAGATGCAGCGTGTGGCTATTGCCCGTGCATTGGTCAACGAACCTGCCGTGCTCTTGGCCGACGAGGCTACAGGTAACCTTGATACCCGCACCTCGTTCGAGATGCTGGTGCTCTTCCAGGAACTCTACAAGAAAGGACATACCATTATCTTTGTGACCCACAATCCTGAGATTGCCGAATACGCCAGTCGCAACATCAACCTGCGCGATGGCAAGATTCGTGAAGATACCATCAATACTAATATCAAGTCGGCAGCCGAGGCTCTTGCTGCGCTGCCCATCCCACAAGACGATTAAAGCCCACCCCTAACCCCTCCCCAGGGAGGGGAACTTAAAGTGACTGGGGTGCGGCAAACGTCTCACTATGTAAAAAAGAATATAAACAAATATGGAATAATCCCTCACAAATGTAACCAAACGCCCCTCCCTTGGGGAGGGGGTGGGGGTGGGCTTTTTATGAATATATTAAATTTGTTTAAAGTGAGCCTGAAGGCCGTGGCCAACAACAAGATGCGGTCGTTTCTGTCGATGCTGGGTATCATCATCGGCGTGGCTGCCGTTATCATCATGATGTCCATCGGACAAGGCTCGAAGGAGAGCATCCGTCAGGAGCTGTCGACCATGGGTACCAACCTGCTGACCATCCGGCCGGGTGCCGACATGCGAGGCGGTGTACGTCAGGATCCCTCGGCTATGCAAACGCTGAAGATGGCCGACTACGAGCGCATCCTCCGAGAGAAGAAGTTCGTAACGAAGGTTTCCCCTGAAGTTACTGCCAGCGGACAGGCCATCTATGGTAATAACAACACCACCTCGTCGATGTACGGCGAGTCAATCGATTACCTCGACATCCGTCAATGGGTGATTGACGAGGGCGAGTGCTTTACCGAGGAGGATGTCAAGAAGGCCGCCAAGGTCTGCATCATCGGTGCCACCGTTGTCAAGGAGCTTTTTGGCAGTGTCGATCCTATCGGTAAGACTATCCGCTTCAAGAGCATTCCTATGCGCGTCATTGGTGTGCTGAAGTCGAAGGGATACAACAACTGGGGTATGGATCAGGACAATGTTATCATTGCGCCTTATACTACGGTGATGAAGCGTATTGCTGCTCAGACGTGGTTTTCGAGCATTGTCTGCTCTGCGGTCACGGAGGAACTATCGGATGCAGCCATCGAGGAGCTGACGCAGATGTTGCGCGACAATCACAAACTGAAGGAAGAGGCCGTAGACGATTTCACCATCCGCTCGCAGGCTGAGATGATGGAGACCATGTCGTCGACGATGGACACGGTAACCTTGATTCTCGTCGTGGCCGCTGCTTTCTCGCTGCTCGTTGCCGGTATCGGTATCATGAACATCATGCTTGTCTCTGTTACTGAGCGTACTAAGGAGATAGGTTTGCGTATGGCAGTAGGTGCCACAGGCCCCGTTATCTCGCTGCAGTTCCTCATTGAGTCGGTGTTGATATCCGTCACCGGCGGACTGATAGGCATCTTGGTGGGCGGAAGTATTGGCACGTTCCTTATTCCGATGATGGGCATGCCGTCGAGCGTCCCTGCATGGTCGGTATATGTATCGTTCCTCGTCTGTGTATGTATTGGCATTCTCTTTGGCTATATTCCTGCCCAGAAAGCCGCCAACATGGATCCTATCGAAGCTATCCGTCACGAGTAGGTGGCGACATTTTTACCTTATTATCAACTATATGAAACGATTATTCTTGTGGCTCGTTGTGGCGGGCGTGGGTATGACGGCGATGGCTCAGGAGGCTGTATCGCCCAATGGTAAGATTAGGTTGAAGGTCAAGAATGATGGCCGTTGTGTTGTCAGCTACCAGAAGCAGCAGGTGCTGGAAGTGACGTTGCCTTTTACGACAAATGACCTCAAGGGAAAGCAGGCTCAGCGTGTCAAGGCTGATTACACCATGTTTTCCGGAAAGCGAAGCCACTGCGTGAACGAGGCTAATGAATATAGGGTGGGGCAGGTGACGCTGCGCCTTTATAACGATGGGTTGGCCTATCGTTATGAGACACCCGTCAAGGAGCAGGCTGCCTATATTATTCCCGAGGGAATGAAACGGTGGATGCAGCAGTGGGCCGACAGCTACGAGGGCTTCTTCCCGCTATCAACTACCTGTAAGCAGAAGGCTGTTCCATCGTATGGTCGGCAGTATAAGGATGCCGAGGGCAACTGTGTGCGCTGGGGATATCCCGCATTGGTGGAAGCTCCTATGTCTGGTAAGGGCGGAGAACCTGTCTTTGCCCTGTTGACAGAGGCTAATATGGAAAAAGGACAGAGTGCGTCATCCTTGTATAACGAAGGTGAGGTGTTCCGGGTGGTACCCGACGAGGGCGAGAACCTCGGACATTCCCCGTGGCGTGTTGTCATTATCGGTTCGTTGGCCGAGGTTGTACAGTCGACGTTGGTGACAGATGTTGCCGCCCCTTGTAAATTGGAAGATGTCAGTTGGATTCAGCCGGGCGTGGTCTCTTGGATTTATTGGGCTTACAATCATGGCTCAAACGACTATGACATCATCAAGAAGTATGTCGACATGGCAGTCAGTCTGAAGTTGCCCTACGTGCTGATTGATGCTGAATGGGATCAGATGAAGGCTCCTTACACGATTGAGGATGTCATCGACTATGCCAAGTCAAAGGGTGTGCGCCCCCTTATATGGTACAACTCTTCTGTAGGTTGGGTTGACGGAGCGCCTACTCCGAAGTTCCGCCTGAATAAGCCCGAGGACTGCGAAAAAGAGTTTGCTTGGTGTGAGAAAATGGGGGTGGCTGGTGTGAAAATTGATTTCTTCAGTGGCGATACCCAGCGCAATATCGACTACTGCATCGATCTGCTTGAGTGTGCCGCCCGCCACCATCTGCTCGTTAATTTCCATGGCGCCACAGTTCCCCGTGGTTGGCAGCGTACCTATCCTAACCTCATGTCTACGGAAGGCGTCTATGGTGCTGAGTGGTATAATAATGTGCCTACGTTCACAGACAAAGCGGCCTGCCACAATGCTACGTTGCCCTTTACCCGCAACGTGATCGGCCCGATGGACTACACCCCATGTACCTTTAGCGACTCTCAGCATCCGCACATCACTACCCATGGTCATGAACTGGCTTTGACGGTGCTCTACGAGAGCGCTTTGCAGCATCTGGCCGACCGTCCTGAGAGCTATTTGTCGCAGCCTGCTGAGGTGCAGCAGTTCTTGAGTGACCTGCCCAGCGTTTGGGACGAGACTCGTTTGGTGTCCGGTTATCCAGGGGAGAGCGTCGTCATGGCGCGCCGCTTCGGCACCACTTGGTATGTGGCCGGCATCAACGGAACGAATAATCAGATGACGCTGAAAACACCGCTTGGCTTCATTCCTCAAGGTGTTATTACCCTTTATGCTGATGGTGAGCCGTGGGCTATTACCCAGCTGCAGACACTTCCTCCGACTATAAGTTGCAAGCCTCGCGGCGGTTTCGTCATGGTGGTTAGCCAGAAAGCCGGAACATTGCCCTTGGTATATGACGTGGAAAATACGGGGGCAGCCTTTGCCAAGCCCAATCTGCCTGCAGCCGACAAACTGCCAGTACAGCATGGACTTCCCAATGCCCTGGAAGGTGTGAAGCAGTTCAGCGACTGGTCGAAACGGCGAAGTGAGATAGCTGCTCAGATACAGCATTACGGCATTGGCGAGAAACCTGCCGTCAGCAAGGAAAGCGTCAAGGCTCGCATGGATGGTGATACGCTCATTGTCGACGTCACAGTCAATGGTCAGACGCTGACGCTGAAGTCGGAGATACAGTATCCCAAGACAGGAAAGGCTCCCTATGCCTTGATGATAGGCACCAGTGGCATTGCCCTGCCCAAGCAGTTGTTTGAAGATCGTCCTATTGCCCGTATGGTGTTCCGCGAGAAGCAGGTTAACGACTACGGACAGTGGGGTAAGCACCATGAGCGTGGTGAGCACAACTTCGACCGCCTCTATCCTCAGCTGAAGGATAATGGAGCCTATAGCGAATGGGCTTGGGGATTGAGTCGTCTGATTGACGGCCTGCAGCAGTTAGGACCTGAGGTGACGAAGATTGATACCCGCCATATTGGTGTTACCGGCTGTTCCTATGCAGGCAAGATGGCTCTCTACTGTGGAGCCTTCGACGAGCGCGTGGCCCTTGTCATTGCCCAGGAGCCTGGTGGCGGTGGCGCTGCTTCTTGGCGTGCCTCACATGAGACACCGAAGAATGTGGAGAATATCGACAAGACCGACTACCACTGGTTTATGGAGAGTCAGAAGGAGAACTTCCATGGCGACAGCGTTTATCGGCTGCCCTACGACCAGCACGAGCTTTGTGCGATGGTCTTCCCACGAGCATTGTTGCTATTAGGAAATCCCGACTATGAATGGCTGGCAGACGAGTCGATGCTCGTTTCCGCCAAGGCTGCCCGTGAGGTATGGCGCCGTTTTGGCGTCAGCGACCGTATGGGTTGGAGCATCCTCGGCGGACATGGTCACTGTCAGCTGCCCGAGCGCCAGTTCCCTGAGGTTGAGGCCTTTATCGACAAGTTCCTGTTAGGTCGCAATACTGATACCCGCGACATACGCATAGCAGACTTCTCAAAAGCGGAGAAAAACAAATAGCAGCTATAATTGCAAACTGCGCGTTGCATTTTCGGGCACGGCTTATGTTGAGCTCACGGAAATTGAATTAAAAACCGTGAAAACAACATAATCCGTGCCCGATTCTTTTCTCTTTTTCAGCAAGAATTAGTAACTTTGCGGTCGGAAAAATCAAACCCTATCAATTATAATTAACAGTATTATGGTAAACTACAAGGATTTAGGTCTCGTGAATACTCGCGAGATGTTCAAGAGAGCAGTAGCCGGTGGCTATGCTATCCCCGCTTTCAACTTCAACACGATGGAGCAGATGCAGGCTATCGTACAGGCTGCCGTCGAGACAAAGTCACCCGTCATCATGCAGGTGTCTAAGGGTGCCCGTAACTATGCCAACGCTACCATCCTCCGCTACATGGCTGAGGGCGCTGTGGCTTACGCTAAGGAGCTCGGCTGTGAGCATCCTGAGATCGTGCTTCACCTCGACCACGGTGACAGCTTCGAGCTTTGCAAGGACTGCATCGACATGGGCTTCTCTTCAGTGATGTATGACGGCAGCTCGCTGCCTTACGAGGAGAATATCAAGATTTCGCGTCAGGTTGTGGAGTATGCTCACCAGCACGACGTCACTGTTGAGTGCGAGCTCGGTGTGCTCGCCGGTGTTGAGGACGAGGTGGCTTCTGAGGTTAGCCACTACACCAAGCCCGAGGAGGTTATCGACTTCGCTACCCGTACTGGCTGCGACTCACTGGCCATCTCTATCGGTACGAGCCACGGTGCTTACAAGTTCAAGCCCGAGCAGTGTACCCGCGACCCGAAGACCGGCAAGCTCGTTCCGCCGCCATTGGCATTCGACGTGCTGCACGAGATTGAGCAGAAGCTCCCCGGATTCCCCATCGTGCTCCACGGCTCTTCTTCTGTTCCCCAGGACGAGGTCGACACCATCAACAAGTACGGTGGCAACCTGCCCGACGCCGTCGGTATCCCCGAGGAGCAGCTGCGTGAGGCTTCTAAGAGCGCCGTCTGCAAGATTAACATCGACTCAGACTCGCGTCTGGCCATGACCGCTGCCGTTCGCAAGTATCTGGCTGAGAATCCGGCTCACTTCGACCCGCGCCAGTATCTGAAGCCCGCCCGTGAGAACATGAAGAAGATGTACATCCACAAGATTGTGGACGTCCTCGGTTCTGACGGCAAGCTCGCTCAGTGCTAAAACGGGCTTTGCCCTAAATCGTAAATTGTAAATAGCTAAATCGTAAATAAGAGAGGCGTGCCCGCAAAGGACACGCTTCTTCTTTTCCTGAAACAATGATGAAGAAACTGCTACTAACCACTATCGCTGCCGTTGCGCTGACGGCAACAGCACAGAATTACCGTATTCCCGTCTCCGAGGAACACGAGCAGATGCAGACGGGACAGTTTGAACCCACATGGGAGCCGTTGGAGACGCACCAGACGCCTGAATGGTTCCGCGATGCCAAGTTCGGCATCTGGGCCCACTGGGGAGCACAGTGCGTGGAGGGCTCTGGCGACTGGATGGCCCGCGGTCTCTATCTTGAGGGCGTCGGACAGTACAACTACCACCGCGAGCACTACGGTCATCCCTCGGAGTTCGGCTATAAGGACATCCTGCCCCTGTTCAAGGCCGAGAATTGGGACCCCGAGGCACTTGTTGAGCGTTATAAGCGCTGTGGCGCGCAATATTTCTTCGTCTTAGGCAACCACCACGACAACTACGACCTCTGGGACTCGAAGTACCAGCCTTGGAACTCTGTGAACATCGGTCCTAAGAAGGACATCCTCGAGGGTTGGGCGCGGGCTGCCAAGAGGGCAGGTCTGCCGCTGGGCATCTCGTTCCACGCCGACCACGCCTGGACGTGGTTTGAGCCTTCGCAGCGCTACGACCTGAAGGGCGACAAGGCGGGCGTCTATTACGACGGCAACCTGACGAAGGAGGACGGCAAGGGCAAATGGTGGGAAGGACTCGACCCGCAGATGCTCTACCAGCAGAACCACCCGATGAGCCAGGGCTCGTGGGACAACGGCCGCATCCACGCGCAGTGGGGCTGGGAGAACGGTGCCTGTCCGCCGTCACAGGAGTTTGTCACCAACTTCTTCGACCGCACCATCGATGCCATCAACCGCTACCAGCCCGACCTCATCTACTTCGACGTCACCGTCCTGCCGTTCTATCCGCTGAGCGACTGCGGTATGAAGATTGCCACACACCTATATAATAAGAATCCGCGCGGTGTCGTCTTCGGCAAGATTC